>OGQZ01000693.1_pt1 | contig 28171 bp, 25 predicted proteins | sample 1553321 | NCBI WGS metagenome assembly OGQZ01 (sample SAMEA2579958, study PRJEB22360) | human gut metagenome | reverse complement strand
CCCGGGAGCCGTAGCGATCGGTCCAGAGCTGGCGCAGCTTGGCGAGCTGGTCGCGGAAGCGGGCGGCGGCTTCGAATTCCAAATCCTTGGCGGCCTGCTTCATGAGTTTCTCGCAGTCCTTCATGCGAGCGTAGATCTCCTCATCAGAAAGCTCGCCCTCTTTTTTCTTGCCGCCGTAGGCAGCCGGCTTTTCTTCGATCTTCGTGAGATCGATGAGGTCTTTGACCCGCTTTTGGACAGTGTGGGGGATGATGTGGTGCTCTTCATTATAGGCCTGCTGGATGGTGCGGCGGCGATTCGTCTCATCGATGGCATACTTCATCGACTTCGTGATGCGATCCGCATACATGATGACATGCCCGTGCTCATTTCTGGCGGCACGGCCGATGACCTGGATCATCGAAGTTTCCGAGCGCAGGAAGCCCTCCTTATCCGCATCGAGGATAGCCACGAGCGAGACCTCCGGCATATCAAGACCCTCACGCAAAAGATTGATGCCGACCAGCACATCGAAAACGCCCGCACGCAGGTCACGGATGATCTCCGCACGCTCGATGGTCGCGACGTCAGAGTGCAGATAGCGTACCTTCACGCCCGCTTCCGTCAGGAAATCGGTGAGATCCTCTGCCATTTTCTTCGTGAGTGTCGTAATGAGGACGCGCTCGTGAACCTCCTCACGCTTATGGATCTCCCCGAGCAGGTCATCCATCTGTCCTTCGATGGGACGCACCTCGATGGAAGGATCCAAGAGCCCCGTCGGGCGGATGATCTGCTCAGCCAGATTCGTCTGGACGCCCATTTCATACGGTCCCGGCGTCGCCGACACATAGATGATCTGATTGATCCGTTCGGTGAATTCGTCAAACGTCAGCGGACGGTTATCCAGCGCAGACGGCAGGCGGAAGCCATAGTCGACGAGCGTGCTTTTTCTCGACTGGTCGCCATTGTACATCGCACGCAGCTGCGGTACCGTCACATGCGATTCATCGATCATGATGAGGAAATCTTCAGGGAAGTAGTCCAGGAGCGTAAATGGCGGCTCACCGGGCTTCCTGTCCGACATGTGGCGGGAATAATTCTCGATGCCGGAGCAGTATCCGACCTCCTGCATCATTTCCAGATCATAATTCGTCCGCTGCTCGAGACGCTGCGCCTCCAAGAGCTTATCCTGATCCCGGAGCTCTTTGAGCCGCCCGTCCAGCTCCTTCTCGATAGATGTGACAGCACGGCGGAGCTTATCCGAACTGGTGACATAGTGCGATGCCGGGAAGATGCCGATGTGATTTCTCTCAGCGACCGTCTCCCCCGTCAGGACATCGAACTCCGTCAGGGAGTCGATCTCATCACCGAACATTTCGATCCTGACGGCGACATTGTTTTCCGATGCAGGAAATACATCGATCGTATCTCCCCGCACACGGAAGGTATCTCGCGTGAAATTCATGTCATTACGCATATACTGCATACTGACGAGGTTCTCCAGGATCTTGTCGCGCTCGATCTCCTCGCCCGGCCTGAGCGAGAGCCCCATGGAGCTGTAGTCCTCCGGATCGCCCAAGCCATAGATACAGGACACCGATGCCACGATGATGACATCCCGCCGCTCGAAAAGCGCCATCGTCGCAGAGTGGCGCAGACGGTCGATCTCCTCATTGCGTGACGAATCCTTCTCGATATAGGTATCCGTCTGCGGCACATAGGACTCCGGCTGGTAGTAGTCGTAGTAGGAAACGAAGTAGTACACCGCATTGTCAGGGAAGAAATCCTTGAATTCACTCGCCGTCTGTGCAGCCAGCGTCTTATTCGGAGAAATGATGAGCGTCGGGCGCTGCACCTCTTCGATGACCTTCGCCATCGTGAAGGTCTTCCCCGTCCCCGTCGCACCGAGCAGCACTTGCGCCCATTCGCCATTCCTGAGTCCGCTCACCAAAGACTTCACCGCCTTCGGCTGATCCCCCATCGGCTGGAACGGCGCTTTCAGCGTGAAAGGCACTGCCGGCTCTGTATATTCTCTTTTGATCCGCGAATGATCCATACCCTCGCCTCCGTTTGCTTTTATCGATATTTATCTATGTATTATAGCATAGATGGGAAGGGGTGACTAGGGAAAACGCTCCTCTCCCATGACTTTCATCCCGCTCTTTCCATGAAGGCAGTTTTCTAAAATATTAAGAATGATCTGCCTAAGATGCAGGGGACTGCCGTACACGAAGGGTACAGGGAACGAGTAATCCTTCACTTCATCGATCCAATCGAGCCCTGCTTCCATCACACGGTCAGAGCCGTATCCCGAAAATCACTTACAGGCCCCGTCCCCCCTGCTTGAGGTACTCTCATGCATCCCCTTTTCCGCAGGGAAAAAATCCCCCCTTGCAAAAGAATGGCAAAAAAGCAGTCGCTGTCATCTTTCCCACGCAAAAAGGCCAGAACTTTTGTCCTGACCTTCGAGAAGCTCGCTTCGATAAGGGATCTTCCTTTCCTTAGAATGTTTTTCTTGCGAGCGGATTTGCCGCTTCCCCATAGAAATGCTCTGACATATCCACGAAAACATCGGAAAGGAGCGCGTCGAAGACGTCATCGCTCATCTTGCTTCCGACAACAGAGAACGCATACTCCCCCTCTGTCCAGAAAGCAGCGAGTGAGCCATCCATCGTCTTCGCTGTCATGACCTCCGTCGCACCGATCATGCGCGATTCCCAGCGACCGGTATAGACCCCGCTGATATTTCTTTCGGCCTTTTCATCCTCCATCCTTGCCGTGCGGACAGAGAGCGTACTGCCATCATCCATCCGATAGCAGATATCCGAGAGCTTGCCGCCGATGGCGATATAGTCTGTCAGATGGCACTTACCGGCAAGCAGCGTCCCCTTCGGAAGGAAGAGAGGACGGCTGTCCGTGGCTTCTGCGAGCGCATGGTACGTCTTGTATTCCACCAGAGGATTCGGCATCCCGATCGGCGGCATCTCCGCCCGGCTCGCAAAAGCAGGGATCAACAAAGCCGTCGCAACGACCATCAATGCATATTTCCATTTTTCCATCATCTATCATCCTTTCCATAACAGTCATCCTGTTTTGAAGATGGTGTTATTATAGCATGGAATTGACTTCCGGTCAATTATGCACGAAAGGCATCCTTTTCCAGGACTATACAGTCTCGCTGTCATCCCCCTTTGCAAAGCCTTAAACATCTGTACATCTTGCCACCTATATGCCCGTCCTTCCTTGTAGCTTTATCACAGCCGGGAAGCTCGCTGAGCAATCAGGATGCACACTTTACAAAGCAAAAAATGACCTGACGAGCTCCTGCGTATATGGGTGCTGCGGATGATGCAGCACATCTTCTGCCGCCCCGATCTCCACCAGCCTCCCTGCCGATAGGATGCCCACGCGGCGTGCCATCGCGGCAAGAACATCGAGGTCATGAGAAATGAAGAGATAGGCGATCTTCTGCTCCTCCTGAAGCTCTTGCAAGAGGGTCAGGATCTCCGCCTGCACTGACACATCCAGCATCGAAGTCGGCTCATCCAAGATGAGGACCTCCGGTGAGATGAGGAGCAAACGAGCAAGCGCCACACGCTGGAGCTCCCCGCCGGAAAGCTCAGCCGGATAGCGCAAGAGCAGCTCGCGTCGAAGCTGGAGACGCGAAAGCATCTCTTGCATACGCTCTTCAAAATGATCCATCTTCCCATATAGGCGTGAGGGCTCTTCGATACTCTCACGGATCGTCATACGCGGATGAAGCGCGGCCACAGGATTCTGAAATATCATCTGCATCGTGCGGCGTGCCGCGAGCATCTCCTTCCCGGAAAGGCCGCCAAGCTCCGCCCCGTGATAGAGCACGACTCCTCCATCTGGCACGAGAAGCTGCATCAGGATACGGATGAGCGTCGTCTTCCCCGCACCGCTCGTCCCCGCGATCCCCAGCGTCTCTCCTTTCGAAAGCGTGAAGGAAATATCCTTCAACACCACCTTCTTCACTTTCCGTATATATCCAGTCGTGAAGGATTTCGAAATATGCTGTACGTCTAAGAGCATGGGCGCTCCTTTCTAAAAAGATGAATGACCGGTGATGCTTTCTCCACATTTCACAAAATGTCCCTCTCCGACTTTCCTCATCGTCTGCCTCTTCTCACAACTTTTTCCGCAGAATGCACATCGACTCCGAAAAATGCAGCCGCCGGTGAGACGGGAAAGATCCGGTGGATTTCCGGAGATGGGATGAAGGCCGCGGGAAGGCGCCGCAGCGAGAAGTCCCCGCGTATAAGGGTGGTATGGATTCTTGAAAATATCCTCTGTACTCCCCTGCTCGAGGACTTCCCCGGCGTAGAGCACCACCACACGATCGGCGAGACATTCTGCCAGTGCGAGGTCGTGAGTGATGAGCAGCATCCCCCTTCCTGCCATTTTGATCTGAAGAAACATATCTGCCACCTGTTTCCTTACAAGCGGATCCAGGCCCTTCGTCGGTTCATCTGCGATAAGCCACTCCGGGGAAGACAAAGTCATCATCGCCGCCATGACGCGTTGCGCCATACCTCCTGAAAGCTGGTGCGGATAGGAAGCACACACACGGACAGGATCCCCAAGACCGTACTTTTCCAGCTGCCCAAGAGCACTCTGCCTGCTCTTCTCTTTTCCCCAGCCCAGCCGCTTCCGCAAGACTTCTGTCACCTGCCGTCCGACACGCATCAAAGGATTCATGGCAGAGATCGGATCCTGCGCGATCCAGCCGATGCGATCACCTCGGATATCATTCATTTCTTCCTCGGAAAACTGGAGAAGATCATTTCCATCATAAAAAATGCTTCCTGTCATTCTCGCATTTTCCGGAAGAAGACGCATGATGGCCGTGCCCAAGATCGATTTTCCGCTCCCCGACTCGCCAAGGAGCGCAGTGATTTTTCCCCCGTGAAAGAGAAGATTTACATCACGAAGCACGCGGACAGCGCCCATCGGCGAAGAGAAAGTAACAGAAAGCTGCTTGACTTCGATATCCATAGAAAAGGCTCCTTTCAGGTAAGGGAAGTGTTACAGATTCTAAAGGTGCTGTGGAGAAGGGCTGCCTTCCCCATGAATTGCGGTACAGTGAAAGGACAGCCTATTCTTAGCTTCCCATCGGGGACGCGCCTTGAAAGAAGCTCTGCTCCGATGAAGCTCTCCGTCATTTCCTTAAGAATATTGCCCGCACAGGCGAACATGCAAAGCCCATCCCCCTCTTATCTCCTTATTCGTTCTCTCATCGCATCTCCCAGAAGATTGATAGAAAGGCAAAAGAGAGTAATGCCTGTACCGGGAGCGATCATCATCAGCGGGTATGAGCGGAAATAAGTCCTCGCATCAGAAATCATGACACCCCAATCCGCCGTCGGAGGAGAAACACCCAGTCCCAAGTAGGACAGCGCAGAAGCCGAGAGCAGCGAAGTCCCGATGCGGAGCGTCAATAGCACGATGACGACGGGAAGCACATTCGGAAGTACATATTTCCTTACGATGTACCCATGGGATGCCCCCAAGCTTTTGATGCTTTCCATGTAGAGCTCCCCACGAATACGTATGACCTCACTCCTCACGATACGCGAAAAACCCGCCCACGAGGTCAGAGTCAATGCGATGATGAGACGGAAATTGTTCTCCGGAAGGATCGCCGCGATCGCGATCATAAGACTCATCCCCGGAAGTCCCTGAAATACAGCCACAAGACACTGGATCCCCCGATCCACACAGCCGCCAAAGTAACCGGAAAGGATCCCCAGCATAAGGCCAAGAACCATGGTACAAAACGCCGCCACAAAGGCAAAAGCCACTGACGTCCGCGCCCCATAGATGGTACGGGAAAGAATATCACGCCCCAGTGCATCCGTCCCCAGCCAGTGTGAGGATGACATGCCTTCCAGGATTTCCTCCGTAGATACCGCTGTGGGATCATAGGGCGCGATCCATGGGGCAAAAAGCGCGAGGAATACGATACCCATCGCCAGAAAAAGCGCCATTCCATAGATCCAGTGAAGCTCCTTCTTCATCAGCCCTCCCTCGCTTTCGGGCTCAGCAAATAGTAGCTGAGATCAACCAGATAATTAAATACAATGAAAACTGTCCCACTGACTAGCACATAGCCCTGAATCACCGGATAATCCCGTCCCCAGATAGCCGAAAGTACATAGCTTCCAAGGCCGGGTATGGAAAAAAGATTCTCGATAATGACCGAGCCGCCCAAGATCGAGGCAAAAAACGTCCCCAGCATGGTAATGACCGGCATCAGCGAATTGGGCAGGACATGATAGATCTCTATATACGAAGCGGAGAGCCCCTTCGCCCGCTCCGTCAGAAGAAAGGGCTTCTCCATCACCGAAAGGACCGACGTCTGCTCCAGACGCAGCACCGCAGCCGCTGTCCCTGCTGCCAGCACAAAGGATGGCAATACCATGTGGAGTGCATCGCCATATCCGGAGGAAGGCAGGAGCTGCCACTCTTCCGAAAAGATCAGCATCATCATGATCCCCAGCCAGAAAGACGGCATAGAAATAAAGAAGAGCGCCACGATCTCAAGTCCGATCTCTGCCGCATGTCCCTTCCTGCGCGCCGCCCATATGCCCGCAGGGATGCCGAGCAGGATCACCCACCCCATCGCCCAGAGAGCCAAGTGGAAGGTGACGGGAAATCTTCGCATGAGCTCGGACAGCACAGGTCTATGTGTCAAATACGATACACCCAGATCTCCCACTGCCGCATGTGTGAGCCAGCTCCCATACTGCATCCAAAAAGGCTGATCCAGCCCCATGCTCTCCCGCATCGCAAGAAGCTCCGACTCCGTCGGTTCTGCCGTACCATCCATGATCAATACCGCCATCGCCGGATCTCCGGGCGCAAGCACCCCCAGAAGGAACGCCAGGATCGTGAGTCCGATGAGAAAAGGGATAAGGAGAAAAATGCGTCGAACCGCATAGATCAGAAAAGCCTTCATGAGATATGCCTCCTTTCGTGAATCACTGACACGAGGGCTATTCCAAGCGCAGAAGGACGGATTCATCCGTCAAGACGCCATACAAAGAAATTTCATAAGAGGAAAGCGGCGACCTGCCGCCGATACTTTTTCCTACTCCTTCCACGCCACCTTGTCCAGCGTAATACCATAGACAGCCGCATGATAGCCTGTGATTTTTTTCGAACAGACCGCGAGATTCTCATCTTCCAAGAGCGGGATGACCGCCGGATGGAGGAGAAGCTCTTCCCGGATCTCATGGTAGAGCACCTGCCGATCTTCGATCTCATAGGTATGAGTAAGCGCAGCAAAGGCTGCATCTATTTTCGGATTGGCATAGCAGAAATGGCTGGCAAGATTCGTCGCACCTTCGCTATGAAAGAATTCTCTCAAAAGCGAAGTCGGATCGAGATTTCCGAGCCCCCTCGTCCCGATGGCGAGATCGTAATCCCCTTCCTTCATCATTTTCCTTGACGTCAGACCATCCACCATCACGATCTTGACATCCAGCCCGAGATCTTTCAGCTCAGCCTGCAGAAATTCTGAAATGACCTTGTAAGGGTAGCGCTCGGCGCCATACTGTGGGAGGAGGAATTTCACCTCACACCGGGCATCCCCCAGCACTTCCCGCGCAAGTGCCTTCGCCTCAGCAGGATCATAGATCGGCGGCTCCGGTCGCGAAAAAGGATTCGTACTATTTAAGAAACTCCGCGTCGGTGTACCGAATCCCGCAAAATAATACTTCACGATCTTTTCCCTATCGATGGCTAGATCCAGCGCCTTCCGCATCCGTTCATCGGAGAAAGGGAAACGGCCGCCATTGACAGAAAGATAGTGGGAAATCGTCGAGTGCGCACTGTCTACCGAGAAATCCCCCGTTCGCATGAGCTCCCTCACCATCATCGGTGTCAGTCCGCCCAGATCTAAGACCCCCTGCACCTCTCCCGAACGCATCGCCGAATATCGCGCCTCCGCCGAAGTGATCACACGGATACGGATCCGCTTCGCCTTTGCTTTTTCACCATGGTATCCATCAAATCGCTCGAGGAGCGTATAGTCGTCCGCCTTCCTGTCAATGATCTGAAAAGGCCCTGTGCCCGCTGCGATTTTCGTGAAGTCTCCCGTTTCTCGATCAAAAGAAGCCGGACTGAACATCGCGCTCCCCCAGCCCGCCATGCGATAGATCAGCATGGGGACAGGCCGCTCGAAATATAGATGAAGCGTGTAGTCATCGTCCGCCTCATAACGGACAAGCCCCGGGTAAATGCGCGAGACCAAGTAACCATAGAAGGAAGATGGCTTGTATCCCATGTGCGTTACGCGGTAGATATTCTCTCGCGCCGCATGTGCATCGAAGGAAACCCCGTCATGGAACTTCACCCCCTTCTTCAGATGAAAAATCCACTCCGTCTTTTCCGCATTCGACTCCCAAGACTCGGCGAGCATCGGCATGACTTTCCCATCGTCAGAAATCCCGACCAGCGACTCCCAAGTCTTTAGGATCACGGTGGAGTAGTAGGGGTCCTTCTCCCCTGGCGATAGATCCCGTCCCGCCGCGAGCACGATCTCCCTCTCCTCTCCCGTCTTCGGCGCGTCCCCGCAGCCCGCGAAAGCGAGCGGGAATAGCAGGAGGAAAAAGAGAGATAGATAGCGAAAGAAAATACGCATAGGGATTCACCTCTTTTCTTGTGGAAACACTTTTGGACAATAGGGGAATAGGCGGCCGCAAGGCCGCCTATTATTGATTGTTATTGATTGTACATATCAACTTGGCAATAGCTTAGAAACTCATCGAAGCAGACAGCATCCAAGTTCTTGGCATAGAAAGGCCGAATGTGGTAGAGCTGCCGCGGCCCATCCAGTAATCCTTGTTCAGTGCATTGTAGCACATAGCTTTGAAGGTCACAGGAACATCAGCGATCGAGGTCTTGTAGTCAAAGCCGAGATCGAGAACTGTGTAAGCAGGGATGCGGGTCGATTTGGTCGGAGAAGCCGAGTTATCGATATGTGCGTCACCTACCCAAGTCAGACGACCAATGATACTCCACTTGTCATTTGGCTCATAAACGGCACCAACAACCGTACTCCATTTGGATGCACCATTGATGTACCATCCATCATAAGTACCTTTGGCAGTCTTTTCTCTCTTGCCATTCATATAGAGCAAGCCACCTGTTACCGTCCACTTATCTGCCGGTTTACCATTGATCGTCCATTCCCAACCTTTGTAGTTATCCTTGCCGTCCGCTGCGCGGTGATACATTCCATTTCCGAGGTCTGTATCAATAATGCTCTGCGTTTCAATATCAAAGTAAGCCAGTGTCGTTACCAGATTCTTAAATTTGTATTTCACGCCCACTTCTCGCTGTTTACTGGTAGAAGGATCCAGTGTATCGCCATTATTATCATACTTAGGGTCATTTACTACAGCGCCACGAGAGAAACTTTCAGTCTGGCTGGCATAAATGGCCATATTTTCATTGGGCTTATAGGTGATACCATAAGTTGGCAACCAATTATCGTTCTGGAACTTTTCACCTTTCTGGACATTCGTGAAGTTTTCATGCTTATGAGATGCAGCTAAAAGCACGTCCCACTTACCATAGCTTAACGAATCTGCAATTGTCACACCTGTATTCACTTCATCCCAAGATAATTTGGCAGTACGAAGCGTTGGAATCACAAAATTATTGGTATATTCAGTTCCTGTATATAAATTACCACCGATGGTTCCTTTGGCGCTATTATGCGAATCATTCCAATATTTTGCCCAAGAACGGTCAATAGCCAGTGTTGCCTGATGTTTTACTGCACCAGTCTCAAATTTGGTTTTAAGCCCTGTCTGGAAATACGAATTCGTACCAATTTCATTTTGCGCATTCGAGACATTGGTAGACATGAAATTTCCTTTTTCATCAAATTTCAGCGAAGCGCTCGAATTATATTTATTCCCGCTTCTCGAAGAATGCCCAATGTTTGTAAACCATGTCACATGATCATTGATCGCCTTTTCATGGTTAAAGGTGTACATCCAGCCGTGCATCCATTTCGTTGTCCCCTTGAAGTCATATGGGATGTTGGAATCTGGCGCGGAAGGAAGTTCGCTGCTCTTACCACCATAGCTGAACCATCGCTGGCCTTCATTAACGCGAAGGTCAAAATATCCAACGAAGAAATTGGTGTTGCTTGTCTTTCCTTTACGATCCAAATTCACAAAAATATTCTTTTCGTTCTTTTCAGCACCTTTGAGAGCGAGACCGCCTTCCATATATTCGCCCATCACGCGGATACCCCATTCATTATCCTTGCCTGCGCGACGTGCCACGTCAATAAATTCACCGAAGTTGCTTCTTCCAGAGAAGGTTTCCGTGAATTTTGTTACCGGCTCACTACCTGCGCGTTTGGTCACTACATTAATAGTGCCCGGTGCAGGCGTTGCACCGCTATTTGTACCATTGTTGGACATGCTGACACCATTGACGCCCGCATTCGGCCCAGAAGTGATATCGATACGATCAATATAATGAGAAATAGGTCCATTGAACTGATAAAAGAGACTTGGCACGCCGTTCAGCATCATATGGTTTCCGTTCATGTTGATGCCGCGCATGGAAAAGTCTGTATACATTGGAGATGTGGTGCTGGTACGAATCGATGGATTGTTCATCAGCACATTTGCGATTGGCTGAGATGGGTCATCAAACTTTTCGAGCGTCTTCTGGGTCATTGACATTTCCGTATATGGAATATCCATAACACTCTGATTTCCAAGAATCCCCAGCTTTGCAGTTTCATTGACAAGACCACCTGGCGCAGCTACTACTTCTCCATCTCGATCTGCATTTACATAAACCGTATCCAGAACGGTATCCGCTGCTCTAAGCGTTACCCCCCCCGAAATTGTTAACACGATTGCTGCTGCAAGAGCGACATACATTTTCCCTTTTCTCATAACTATCTCTCCTCGATAAAAAACTCGCCAGCATATAGCCAGCATGACATAAAATCTATTCCATTCCCGAAGCGCCGTGTATCCAAGTTTCCACGCGCAGGGAAAAGAAAACGGTATAAGTGGCTAGGGATTAGGGGCTAGCCCCATTGAACCCATTGAACCCATTAAACTCATAGAACCTATAGAACCTATATTTCACGATTCCCGAAAGTACGAGATCACTTCCACGATTCGTTTCGAATGCCAGACGTAACCATTCCCATCCTGCTCAGCGCGCTCTTTGAAAAGCGGCTCAAGCTCGGTATTATAATTCAAGTACGACATTTCGCCCAGATCCTCCACCATTTCTTTCTCCGCCGCTTCCCAGTCGGCATAGCGGAGTACCTTATCATAGTGCGTAAAAGAGACTTCGGCATGGATGCCCATATTCCAGAACATCATCGGCATCATCATGTAGTCGTTGTTTCGGCGATAATTCAGCGAAAGCTCATCATAGAGACTATACAGGTAAGGTTTCAGAAGCGTACGGACAAGGATGAAACCTTTCTTCCCGTAGCGGGCGATCTTTTCGAGCGCTTCCCTCATATAGCATACGCGGTATAAGGAATTGACAGAGAGGACGTAGTCCGCATCGTAAGGCTCTTCGAAGTCTTCCCACTTCGAGTGGACCGTTTTCACATTCGTGAGGCCTTCCCTTTGAAGGGACTTCGTCAGCTCGCGGAGCATGGCTGGTGAGAAATCAACCGCGAGTATGTCCCGGCTGTATTTCGCCATAGGAATGGTGAAATTACCGCATCCTGAGCCCACATCTAAGATGCGCTGATTTTCTCCGAATTTTTCACGGATCCAGTCTCCAAGCCCGTACACATCCCGATAGAGGTTGAAGCGCTCTGCGTAATGTGGTGCAAGGTCTTCCCAGAATCGCAGCTCTACCTCGTCATCAAATTTACGTCCGGATTTCCTCTTCGCGTTCCAGCCTTGTTCTTTCTGCCAGATCTCATCCAAGTCGATCTTTTTCAGCTGCTGCATCTTATCACCGCCAATCTTGAACAAGATGAGTGTAATCTGTATAGTTTCTATAAAGTCAAGTGGTTTTTCATAGAAATTAAAAGATTTATTTTAACAAGAACGTCATTTCCCCCGTATCGTCATTTCTAGCGAAAGCGAGAAATCTTCCTAGGTAAACACTCCTCTTACGTCACTTTCCCTCCCCCGCCTTGAACCCCTCTCCTCTCTATGCTAAGATAGAGCTATCTTTAATCAACCTTTTAATAAAGTCTATAGCGGGTATAAACTTTTCATAGAAGGGACTCATGTTTCATGAAGCAAGGAAGAAATCACTACACGCCGCAGGAATTTGCACGGCTCTTTCACATCGATAAACAGACCCTCATCTACTATGACAACCAAGGAATCTTCTCACCTGCCTTTCGCAGCGAGAAAGGCTATCGATACTATGAAGCAGCGCAGATCCTCCCCTTTGCAGAACTCTTATCTCTCAGAAATCTTCACATTTCGGGCGCAGAGATGGGGGTATTCAATCAGCACCCTTCACGCGGTAAACTGATCGAACTCCTGTCCGATAAAGTCATGGAGCAGGAAGAAACGATCCGTACCATGCAAAGCAATATCGAAAGCCTGAAACGGAAAATCCGTCATCTGTCAGAAAGCCGCAGCCACCCCATGGAGCAGGTCATGCTGATTCCCAAGCCAGTACGCCTCATGCAGCGCAGTCCCCTCTTCCCTGCCAAAACATCTTTCCGAGATGCCTGTCAAAAGAGTGCCCTTCTCATCACGGAGTATGCCGCTCACCTTTTCGACAAAGATTTGGAAATCGCCATCAGCCCAGCCGTAGACACACTCTCCGCCTTGTGCGAACCCTACGCCTACCACCTGCTGCTGATCTCGCCCCATGCGCCAAGCCGAGAAATGGAGAATCCCCTCACCCTCCCCGCCGCACTCTATCTGACCTACATCTTTCCTTCGCCGCAGTTTCCTCTTCCGAGTGCCGTCCTTTCAACCATCGAAAACACGATGCAGGCGCTCTCCCTTTCCCCCGACGTCCCCTTTCTCGTCACGCCACGTCTGGATGACGAAGGACGGGCTAGCTGCTATCGTCTGGAAATACCAGTCGTGAAAAAAAACACGAAAAAAGCTTGAGACATGGCGTCTCAAGCTTTTTATTATTCTATCACAATATTCCTTCTCGCATCGTCATTTCGAGCGCAGCGAGATGAGAGGGGCAGAACTGCGGTATATCTAACATTGCTCAATAACCGCTGGTATGCCCCTATTGCCTTCGGCACTTCCCCCCAAGGGGGGGAAGCAAAGTGCTACGTAACTAAGGATTTTCTTAACTTAATAGCCTTCCCCGCTTGGGGAAGGTGGCGAGCAAAGCGAGCCGGATAGGGTACTAGCGGTATGAAAGAGAGGGGGAAAAAGCGTCTCAAGGGCGGAAAATGAGAGTACCGCCTTTCCCGGTATTGTCATTTCGAGCGAAGCGAGAAATCTTCCTTGCACACCGGTCAGATAAAAAATGTGAAGGGAGCGGTAAACACCGTACTTCATACGACTAGGAATGACGGACTTCCTCATATGTACGGTTTTCCTGCCTGCAAGAAAGATCCCTCGGCTGCGCTCGGGATGACGAAACGAGAGGACGGACTATAGTACATTTCCTTTCATCCCGCTGCGAGAGCCAACCTCCGCCCCTTCGGGGCCCCTCCTTCCAGAGGAAGGAGGGAGAAGTTCAAGATCCTTCCCCCCATGGGGAAGGCAGCGAAACAAGAATACCGCCGCTCTGCACCATAGCCTTCCCCTCGAGGGGAAGGTGTCCCGAAGGGGCGGATAGGGCACTGGCGGTATGAAAGACAGATGAGGAAAACGGAGAAGTGCGCGGCACATGTATGGAAAGCGTGAGCTTCTGACCGCGAATGACAGAGATTTCTCACTTTGCTCGAAATGACGATACAGGAGTCTGATGTCTCCTAGTCTCCTAGCTCCTAGCCCCTAGTCACCAGTCACTAGCCGCTCATCCCTGTTTACATTCTCTAAGCGTTTCTTATTTATTGTGCCGTACCATCTCTCCTTCCCCACGGCATCCGTTACGCCCATTGCCTGCAACGCGGCGATTTCATATAATAAAGAAAAAAGCAGAGAAGCGAGGCAAAGACGATGAAATTACAATATGGCAATACCTGGTGGGGGAGTGAGTGGCTGAAAGCACTCGAAGAGGCGGACTATGAGAACCGCCTGCCACGCGGGCGGGTGTATGCGCGAGGCGGCGCGGTCATTTCCATGCACCGTGAGGGGGAGACGCTGACTGCAAAGGTGCAGGGGACGCGGCGCACGCCCTACCATGTCACGCTGACGCTCCCTCCTTTTCCGGAAAACAAAGTCCAGGCCTTTCTGGATGATGTATCGCGCCATCCTTCGATCGTGACGAAGCTCCTGCATCGAGAACTGTCTCCGGCTGTCATGGAGCTTGCGGAAAAGGCAGGGCTTTCTCTATTTCCTTCCTCGATGAATGACATCGAGATGCATTGCAGCTGTCCCGACTGGGCGCACCTCTGCAAGCACATTGCGGCCGTCATCTATGAGGTGAGCCGTGCCATCGACAATGATCCTTTCCAAGTCTTTTCCCTGCATGGCGTGTCGCTTGTGAGCGAGCTAAAGAAGCGGCATGTGACGATCACCGATGAGATGTCTGCCAAGATCCCGCGTTGGGATGACCTTGTGAAAGGGGAACTGGTCAAGGATATGGCACTTCCCATGGCAGAGGAAACGGCGGAAATTCCAGATTTCACGAAGATCAAAAGCCTCTTTTCCTTGTGGATGCGTGTGCTTCCCGCTTCGCCCGCCTTCTATGGGCGCGGTAGCTTCGGCCGCGTCTATGAAAAGACCATGACGGGCGTCAGAAAAGTCGCCGAGAAAGCACTTTTTGATTCGTCAGCCGTTTACGTCGTGGGCGGCGGGAAAGACAGCCTGGAGCTCGCCTCCGTTTCTTCCGTGCATCTCGTGATCGAAGGGCTCTCCGAGGGGAAGCTCTACACAGATCGCGGCGACTGGTGGCCGATGAGACGTTTCCTTGCTGCTCTTCTCGATATGACGGAAGAGGAAGCGGCGGACAGCTCTTACACCGTGCGTGCCTTCCGCGAGGTGGTGCTGCTCGCTATACACCTTCTCCGTACAGGGAATGCCATCCCCGAGCTGGTGCGTGTGGATGAGAATGCCCTCGCCATCCGCTGGATGCCGACCGAGCAGGACACGGGCACTGCGGAAGCCATGGGGATCCTCTCGAAATGGGTGACCCCTTCCATGGTAGAAATCGCGCGATACAGAGAGAAAAGACGCTTTGCCAGAGAGCCTGCCGAGGCGGCACTTTCACTTTTTCTCACGCACTTGATGCAAAACATGGCGAAGAAAAATTTCGCAGATGATCCCATCTATGATCTTTTCTTCATGGGGGAGCCCCTGATGGCGCGAGAAGGAAAGCCGCACCCCGAGGCTGACGGCATCGCATCATGGCTGTCCTATTTCCACCTGAGCGCCGCCCGCTGGCAGCCCGTGCTTCTCGTGTCAGATGATCCGAAAACAAAAGCCTTTCGTCTGGACCTCTCCGTCGTAGACAGTGAGGACAGCGAAGGGGACGCAGTGCCGCTCGCAGATGTCTTCACGAAGGCTGATTATGATGCCTGCCGCTACCAGATCTTAAAGGATATCGACCTGCTTTCTTCCCTCGTGACCGGCATGGAAGACTACATGGACAGCGAAGGAAGGACACCGATCTCCTTCACGGCGGAAACCTTTGCCCCCTTCCTTTTGGAAGCCATCCCGGCCATGCGTCTTTTGGGTGCGCGCGTCATCCTGCCGAAGTCCTTGCAGCACCTCATCCGTCCGAAGAAGACACTTCGCCTCAAAAAGAAAGAAGAGGGAGCATCGCATGCACCGTCCCTCCTCTCTTTGGAAGACATGCTCGACTTCGACTGGCAGATCGCCCTTGGAGACGAGCGGATGGCCCCGGAAGATTTCGAAAAACTATCCGTCAAAGCAGGCTCTCTCATCGCATTCAAAGGACAATACCTCTATGTGACCGAGGCAGATCTGAAAAAGCTCGAAAAAATGTGGCAGCATCCTCTCTCCCTCAAGAGGGAAGAGCTCCTCCGCATCGCCCTCGAGGGCAGCTATGAAGGCGCGGAGATCACCATGACGAGCGAGGTGAAGCGACTGCTCTCCTCCATGAAAGAGGGCGAGCCCGTCGCGCTGCCGGAAAATGTATGTGCGACACTTCGCCCCTACCAGAAGCGCGGCTATGCGTGGCTTTACAACAACAGCCGCCTCGGCTTCGGCAGCATCCTAGCTGATGATATGGGCCTTGGGAAGACCCTTCAGGTCATCACCTTCCTCGAAAAGCTCCGCGAAGAAGGACGCCTTGCCAAGAAGAAAGCGCTCATTGTCGTGCCGACGAGCCTTCTCTCCAACTGGCAGGAAGAGATCGCCCACTTCGCACCTCTCCTCACCGTTTTTCTCTACTATGGCGCCAAGCGCGACCTCGCTGATTTCCATGGGGACATCCTTCTTACCACTTATGGACTCCTTCGAAGCGACCAGGAGCTTCTCAAAAAGAAGAAATGGGAAGTCTTCATCATCGACGAAGCGCAGAACATCAAGAACCCCGACACCGCCCAGAGCCGGGCCGTCCGCAGCATGAAAGCGCCCATCCGCATCGCCATCTCCGGCACCCCCGTCGAGAACAGCCTCAAAGAATTCTGGTCCATCATGGAATTTACCAACAAAGGCTACCTCGGCAGTGCGAAGACCTTCCAGACACGCTATGCGAATCCCATCCAGTACGAGCAGGACAGAAAAGCAGCCGAACGCTTCAAAAGCATCACCGCGCCCATGCTCCTGCGCCGCCTCAAGACAGACAAGACCATTATTAGCGACCTTCCGGATAAGCTCGAGCAGGACGAGTACACACTCCTTACCCCCGCGCAGGCCGCCTTGTATCACCAGACCGTCGAAGAGAGCCTCCGTGTCATCAGCGAGCAGAAGGAGGGAGATAAAGCCTCCCTCTTCAAGCGCCAGGGCCTCGTCCTGCAGATGATCCTCGCTCTGAAGGAGATCTGCAACCATCCCGCCCTCTTCACTAAAGAGGACAACTGGGACCTCGCCCTCTCCGGCAAAGCCGAGCGACTCCTCGACCTCGCAGAAAGCATCCAGCCGTGAAAAGGCCCTGATCTTTACCCAGTTCAAGAGTATGGGCGACAAGCTGGCAGATCTCCTCGAGAGCAGGCTGGGAGAGCGTCCGATGTTCCTCCACGGCGGCTGCTCCCTCCGGGAGAGAAAAGACATGGTGGACCGCTTCCAGACAGACCCGAAAGCGAGATTCTTCATCCTCTCCCTGAAAGCCGCCGGCACCGGCCTCAACCTCACCGCCGCCTCCCATGTCATCCACTACGACCTTTGGTGGAATCCCGCCGTAGAGTCTCAGGCGACAGACCGCGCCTACCGCATCGGCCAGAAGAACAACGTCCTCGTCCACCGCTTCATCACCAAGAACACCTTCGAAGAAAAGATCAATGAGATCATTCAAAAGAAAAGATCCCTCGCCGACATGACCGTCTCCGTTGGCGAAAGCTGGATAGGAAATATGACGGATGATGAGCTTTCCAAGATATTCCGGTGAGAGGCTAAGAGACTGAGAGACCAAGAGACTGAAAGACGTTAGACATCGGAGATCAGACGTCAGAAGGGTCAGAAGTCTAAAGTCTAACGTCTCCAAGTCCCACATACATAAAAGAGCATGCCGACTAAATGCAGCATGCTCTTTTTATGTATCATCATAATGATACCGGCAGGCAATGATGATGATCTGATCCATTTCCAAAGCATAGATTAACCGGTCCTTTTGATTGATCCGGCGGCTCCAGAAACCAGATAAATCCCCTGTCAGCGGTTCGGGTTTTCCGATGCCCTCATTACCATTTCTCTCGATATCTTTCAAAAGCGTATTGATTTTACGCAGCGTCTTCCGGTCTTCCGTCTGCCAGTACAGGTAGTCTTCCCAGCCAATATCCGTGAATGCTTTATTCATCTTCGATCAAGTCTCTCTTTTTACACTGCCCCGCCTTGGCTTGTGCGATACTGGTGAGAAGCCTGTCGTAGTTTTTCTTCGAAGCCCGCACATACAGGTTTTCCATCAGATTGTTATACGACTCCTCTGACAGTACGACCACATTCCGGTTGTCCTTGCGTGTGACGATAAGCGTTTCCATATCATCGCAGCAAGCATCGAAAGCATATTTCATATGGCTGCGGAGCGTGGAGTAATTCATGGCAATCATGTCAATCCCATCCTTTCTTGTACCATTTTCTGTACTTATTATAGAAAGAAATCAGATTTTTAGCAAGCAGAGGGGCAGGGAGACTAAGAGACTGGGAGACGTTAGACATTAGACATCAGACGTCAGAAATCTGATATCTGCAGTCTGATGTCTCGGCATCTTTCATCGACAAATATTTGCAGACCGGCGGCTTTCTTTTTGCATTTTATAAGAAAATATAATATGATATGAGCGTAAAAATGCCACAGGGAAAATGACAAACCGAGTGTTTCTTTACTGAATTTTCGTAAACGAAAATTTTTTCGGGGGGGGTACAATGAACCTAACCCCTTTTTTAGACTAGGAGACTAAAAGACGAATAGACTTGAAGACATCAGATAGCAGACATCTGATGGTGATTGTTTTTTTCAGTCTCGCAGTCTTCGGATCTAAAGTCTCCAAGTCTAACGTCTCACAGTCTCATAGTCTCATATACAAGAAAGAATACCACTACATGAACAACCCTAAACAACAGCATTCCATTTCCTGCGCCTCCGGCGCCGCACTTCTCTACCTCATCGGCGACTACATCGCCCTCGTGCTGGCAGGGATACTTTCCCTTGCCATTCGAAACCTCCTGATCACCCACAGCACCTATCACATCGCCCCCATCTATCAATATTTCTGGGTACCGCTGGTCTATATGGCCTTTATCCTCTATGAAGGCCTCTATGGGAATCGCATGCTCATCTACCAGATGATGAAAAAATTGTTCCGAGCCTCCCTGGGCGGCACCGTTTTTTCCATCATACTCATGTTCCTTGCGCAGGTGGCGGGGGATGTATCCCGTTTCTATGTCATCCTCTATGCCGCGATTTCTTTCGCCCTGCTCTGCCTCTTCCGCGTCATTCTGGCGAAAGGAATGAAGAAATCGAAAGCCTTCCAGATCCCCATCCTCATCGTTGGGGCAGGAAAGACCGGCGAAGTCATGGCACGCCAGATACAGAATGATACCGGCATGCGCTACCGCATCGTCGGATTTCTCGAAGACCATGAGCCCTACGACAAGTCCTGCACCATCCTTGGCGGATTTGGTGACATGGAGCGTGTCATTCGTGATACCGGCGTCCAGCATGTCATCATCGCCGCCCCCGGCATCCCGCAGACACAGCTCTCTTCCCTTATCTATCAGGCACAGACCCTCGTGAGGAATGTAGGCGTCGTGCCAAACCTTGTCGCTGTCCCCATGTCGAATGTGACCGTAGAGTCCTTCTTCGATGCGAAGATCATGGTGCTGCAGATCCGGAACAACCTCGCAAGCCCATGGAACCAGATGCTGAAGCGCCTCTATGATATAGTATTGTCATTTATCGGTATAATTTTATTACTTCCTTTTTTTCTTATCTTATGGGTTTTTATTAAAATTGATTCACCCGGTCCATGCATATATAAGCGATGGGTTATTGGGAAGAATAGGCATAAGTTTGGATTTTATAAGTTTCGTACTATGTGTATTAATGCGGATGAAGTATTACGAGATTTGTTGAATAGTAATCAGGAGGCAAGGGAAGAATTCAATAAATACTATAAATTAAAGGATGATCCTCGAATTACGAGACTGGGGAAATTTTTAAGAAAAACCAGTCTGGATGAATTACCACAGTTATTTAATGTATTGTTTGGTCAAATGAGTTTAATTGGACCCCGGCCTATAACTGAAAATGAAGTACCTCGTTATGGCAACTATATTTATGATTATTTTGAAGTCCGGCCAGGAATAAGTGGTTTATGGCAGGTAAGCGGAAGAAGTAATGTTGATTACCAGGAACGTGTTCAGATGGATATATGGTATGTTCACAACTGGAGCGTGTGGCTGGATATGGTGTTGCTATGGAGAACTGTGGCAGTGGTAGTAAAGCATAAAGGAGCTTATTAATGAAAGCATTTTTAATGGCGGCAGGGCTAGGAACCAGGCTCAGGCCGATTACGAATACAATTCCAAAGTGCATGGTTCCTATCAAAGGCCGGCCTCTCCTTGGATGGTGGATGGATCTTTTTGAAAAGCATAATGTTTCTGATGTACTTATCAATACGCATTACTTACCGGAACCGGTGAGAGAATTTATTTGTTCTTATAACCGGCAGGGCCGTAAAGTAAAAATTCATGAATCCTATGAACCGGTACTTTTAGGAAGCGCCGGCACACTCAGGGCAAATAAAAAGTTTGTTGAAAATGAAGCCAGCTTTCTTATTTGTTATGCAGATAACCTGACCAATGCCAACTTATCCCAGTTAGTGCTTCGGCATGAGCAGGTTAAACCTGTGCTGACAATGGGGCTGTTTCATACGAATAATCCGACAGGATGTGGAATTGCCACAGTCAATGAAAAGCATATGATTACTGAATTTATTGAAAAACCGAAGCATCCGGTCAGCAATTTAGCGAATGCCGGCATTTATGTGGCAGGACAGGAAATATTTGATTATATTCCCAGTACTAAAGATGAAGTGGATATGGGGAAAGATGTTTTACCTTTATTGACCGGTAAAATGGCCGGTTTTGAAATCAAAGATTATCTTCTGGATATAGGAACTATGGGCAATTATCAAAAAGCGCAGGAGGAATGGCAGGGATGATTATTACAAGAACGCCTTTACGAATCAGTTTTACCGGTGGCGGTACGGATTTACCGGCTTTTTATAAAAATGGATATGGTGCGGTAGTAAGTACATCTATTGATAAATACATTTATATTACAGTCAATAAACGATTTGATGACAGTATTCGAGTAAGCTATTCTCAGACAGAAATTGTTAATCATGTTGATGAACTGAAGCATGATATTGCTCGGGAATGTCTTCGTATGGTAGGTATTTCTGGAGGTATAGAGATTACATCTATTGCAGATATTCCATCAGGAACAGGGCTGGGCTCTAGCAGTAGTTTCGCAGTCGGACTTTTAAATGCCCTCTACACTTATGTAGGGGAACGTCTTTCTGAGGGGGAATTGGCAAATCGTGCCTGCCAGATTGAAATCAATGTCCTTGGTCATCCGATTGGCAAACAGGACCAGTATGCAGCGGCCTATGGTGGTGTCAATTATTTTACCTTTGAGCGCAATGGTGACGTGCAGCGTGAAAAAATCTCAATTTCGAATAATGATTTACGCAATATGAACAGGAAATTGATGATGTTTTACACCGGCATTCGCCGCAGCGCAGATGGCATACTCTCTCGGCAGAGCCAGGAAACGAAAAACAAAATGGAAGTTTTGACGTTTATGAGAGATCAGGCAAATCACATGAGAGATGGGCTGGTTCATGAAGGTTTCACACCTAAATTTGCTAAAATGCTTGACGAAGCCTGGCAGAAGAAAAAATCAATTACCTCGGGAATCAGTAATCCTGAAATTGACGAATTATATCAAAAAGCAATCAGCGCAGGTGCTTCAGGTGGAAAGCTTCTTGGTGCCGGTGGCGGTGGATTTATCCTTCTGTATTGTGAGGAACAGTACCAGCCTGCAGTACGGGAAGCATTAGGTCTAAGAGAATTAGATTTTGAGATATCACTGAATGGCAGCCGGGTGGTATACTTTGCAGAATAATATGATATTCCTTGATCGGGATGGAGTTATTAATCGCAAGGCACCTCCACATGATTATATTAAATTGGTTAATGAATTTCAGATGCTTCCTGGGGCAGGCGATGCCATTCATCTACTGAATGTTGCAGGATATAAAGTAGTCATTGTGACTAATCAGCGGGGAATCGCTCGTGGACTCATGACCATGGAAGATTTGAATCAGGTTCATCAGTTCATGAAAAAAGAGCTTCTTTACTTTGATGCTCATATAGATGACATATTCGTCTGCCCCCACGATATTGGACAATGTCACTGCCGCAAGCCGGATATAGGCTTATTTCTGCAGGCCGAAAAGAAATTCGCAATAAATAAAGATAAATCTTATATGATAGGAGATAGCAGGACAGATATAGAGGCCGGTAAAAATTATGGCATTAAAACCATATCGATTAACGGGCCGGATTTCAATGCAGATCATGACAGCTCCAGCTTACTGGAAGCTGTAAATTGGATTATTAAGGAGGAAGAAAAATGAATGTTTTAATTACTGGCGGTGCAGGATATATTGGAAGTCATTGTAATAGATATTTCCATGACAAAGGAATTCATACTGTTATACTCGATGATTTGAGCGATGGTCATGAAGAATCTGTCATATCCGGGAAATTTGTCAAGGGAAGCTTTGGTGATAAAGACCTGGTAAAGGAGATTTTGACAAAGGAAAAAATTGATGCAGTCATTCATTTCGCTGCATTTGCTTCTGTGCCGGACTCTGTTGCAAGACCATCCCGTTATTATCATAATAATGTATCTAACATGCTGAACCTGCTGGATGCTATGGTAGAAACAGGAGTAAAATATATCGTATTTTCTTCTTCCGCAGCCACTTTTGGGGAACCGGTTTATACACCGATTGATGAAAAACATCCTCAGAACCCGATTAATCCCTACGGCCGCACAAAGCTCATTGGCGAGCATATGCTTAAAGAGTTCGAAAAAGCATATGGTATCCATTCCTGCTCCTTCCGCTATTTCAATGCCTCCGGCTGCTCCCATGATGCATTAATCGGAGAAGCACACAATCCGGAATGCCATTTGATTCCGCTGGTTATCAAGTCCGCACTTTATGGAAATCCAAAGCTGAAGGTATTTGGCAATGATTACGATACAAGAGATGGCAGCTGCGTCCGTGATTATGTACATGTAGAAGATTTGGCGGCAGCCCATTATCTTGGACTGAAATACATTATGGAGAATAACTGCTCAGAGCAGTTTAACCTTGGAAGTCAGACTGGTTTCACTGTGCTGGAAATCATTCATGCCTTTGAAAAAATCAGTGGACTCAAGGTTCCGTATGACATCGTGGGAAGGCGCCCCGGAGATCCGGCTGTGCTGGTAGCCTCCAACGAAAAAGCAAAGAAACTGCTGGGATGGAAGCTTGAAAATAGTTCTCTTGAACAGATTCTGACCAGTGCATTGAACTGGGAAAAGAACAGAAAGTACTAATAATAAAGAGGTGTATTTATGGATTACGAAACTTCAATTAAGGAATATTTATCTAAAGATATAGATACTTTCCAAAAACTTGACCTGAAAGAAATCAATCGTGCCATGCAGGCCATTCACGATGCATGGCACAGAGGAGCCGCTGTATTTGTTATGGGAAATGGCGGAAGCGCTGCTACTGCCAGTCATATGGTATGCGATTTTAATAAGGGCATATCTCTCAGCACAGGGAGAAAATTCAAGCTCATTTGCCTGAATGACAATATTCCTATTATGACCGCTATAGCTAATGATATTTCCTATGACAAGGTTTTTGAAATCCAGATGAAAGACGTAATTACCAAGGACGATCTGGTTCTGGCTATTTCAGGAAGCGGCAATTCCAGAAATATTATCAACGGAGTGACCTATGCGAAATCCATTGGTGCCAATGTCATCGGTATGACCGGTTTCCATGGCGGGAAGCTGGGAGAACTGTCTGATTACCATCTCCATGTTCCTGTTGAGGATATGCAGGTCACTGAAGATTTTCACATGATTTTTGTTCATATGATGATGAAAATATTCAGCCACGCAGAAGAAAAGTAATGAGGCCAAGGGAATGGAAATTAATCATGGTATACAAGGTTTGCGCTTTCTCATAATATTCGGAGTTTTTCTTAAACATCTATATGATATAATAGGATTTCCGTATTTTGTTGACTTCGGCGCACGAGGAGTAGAGTTTTTCTTTTTGCTATCCGGTTTTTTAGAAGGTATGATTTGGTACTATAAACCTAATTCAAGTGGAACTACCATATGGAAACAATGCTTGACATTTTATCGGAAAAAGCTTGATAAATTTTACTTTCTACATATACTAGCCTTTGCATTATCCATTCCCTTGATTTTTTCTTTTTCAGACAAATCAATAAAAGAGTTAATGATTTCGGGGGGGCTAAATCTACTTCTATTAAACAGTTGGTTTAACATATCTAAATGGTCTTTTAACGGTGTGTCATGGTTTTTATCCTCCCTTTGCTTTTGCTATTTGCTAACGCCAATGTTATCCCATTTTTTCTCAAAAAGATGTCTGCTTAGTTTATCTTGCATAGCAGTGTTCTTTTCTACTAAATTAATATTAGACACCATTCATTATGGATACTTCTTTCCACCATACAGGTTTATTGAATTTTCTATTGCCTTCATCTCAGGAAATTTATTTTTGACAATTAATATTTATGAAAAAATAAAAAGCACAAGGAAATTATATGGTGATGTCAATCAATTGATTTGGCTTTTTCTTTGTATTTCGTCGGTAATAGTCGGCGATAAAAAATGGATACCAGCTATATTTATGGTTCCATTTACATTATTTTTAATAAGTTTATTTATGGATGGATGTATAAAGGACTTTTTATCTAATCATTATTTAGTAACATTAGGAAATTTGGGACTGCCCTTTTTCCTGTGTCATTATCTTGTAATTCAATATGTTAATTGGTTAGTTGATGCGTTATTCAATATTCAAGCACCACATCGTATTATCGTTGTATCACTGATATCTCTTATCATTGCACTAATTTTCAGCGTGCTACTATCTAAGTTAAATAATTATGCTTATAGCTTTATAAGGAGAATTTCATGAAAAAATATGATTACCTAATTGTAGGCAGTGGATTATTTGGCGCTGTATTTGCGCATGAGGCACATAGAAGAGGAAAAAAATGCTTTGTTATTGAACGCCGAAGCCATCTGGGGGGAAATATTTACTGCGAAAACAGGGATGGCATCAATATTCATTATTATGGTGGACATATTTTCCATACTTCTGATAAAAAGATATGGGACTACGTCAATCAATTTGCTGAATTCAATAACTATGTCAACTCTCCCATTGCTAACTACAATGGAGAACTCTATAACCTTCCATTTAACATGAATACTTTTCATGAAATGTGGGGAGTTATTACTCCGCAGGAAGCTGCTGCCAAAATAGCGGAACAGCGTGCAGTGATTACACATGTACCGCAGAATTTGGAAGAACAGGCTATCTCTCTCGTTGGTACCGATATCTATGAAAAACTGATTAAAGGATATACAGAAAAACAATGGGGACGGCTCTGCACAGAACTTCCTGCTTTCATTATTAAACGACTTCCGGTTCGCTATACTTATGACAATAATTACTTTAATGATCGCTACCAGGGAGTACCGATTGGCGGATATAATGTGCTCATCCAGAATCTGCTGGATGGTATTGAATGTAGACTGAATGTTGACTATCTGCAGGATCGGAAATTTTGGAATGAACAGGCCGACAAGATTATATATACCGGTGCTATCGATGCATATTTTGACTATTGCTTTGGCGATTTGGAATATCGGGGACTTCGTTTTGAAATAGAGCGCTTGGACATGTCAAATTATCAGGGGGTAGCTGCTGTGAACTATACGGACCGTGAGACGCCTTATACCCGTATCATCGAGCATAAGCACTTTGAGTTCGGGAAGCAGCCTGTCACATACATAACCAGAGAGTATCCGGCTTCCTGGAAACGGGGAGATGAAGCTTATTATCCGGTTAATAATAAAAAGAATCAGGATCTGTATCAAAAATATGCTGAGAGGGCTAAAGCTGAAAAGAATGTCGTATTTGGTGGCCGACTGGGAGAATATAAATATTATGATATGGATAAAGTCACAGCCTCCGCACTTCGTTTGGTAGAAAGTGAGTTTGGAAAATAAGTGGATATTAAAGTTCTGATTGCCATGCACAAGCCATACTGGCATCCTGCAGATTCTGTATACATACCCATCCATGTTGGAAAAAAAGGAAAACCATCTATGGGTATTATGGGAGATGACACAGGAGATAATATTTCAGACAGGAATCCTGCCTATTGTGAATTAACCGGTGTTTATTGGGCTTGGAAAAATCTCAAGGCAGACTACATAGGACTGGTACATTATCGAAGATATTTCACACATAAAGGTTTTTTTCTGCGCTCTATAGATAAGAAAAGAAATGATATTTTGACCAAAGAGGACTGGGAATCTATCCTGAAGCAGCATCACATCGTTGTTGCAGATAAAAGGAAATATCGTATCGAAACGAACCAGGAACATTACCTTCATGCACATCCTAGAGAACAGTTTGATGCTGCATTTGATGTGATCAAAGGAAAATATCCCGAATTCATAAAGGGATGGGATATCTTTATGAACCGCACCTGGGCTCATATGTTCAATATGTTTGTCATGCGGCAGGACTATTTTGAGGAATTCTGTTCATGGTGGTTTGGCGTTATGTTTGAAGTAGAAAAGAAAGTAGATCTCTCTAAGTACCCCAAGCAGGAGCAGAGATGGTTCATTGATGAACTGCTGCTGGATGTCTGGCTTGAAACGAAAGGGTATTCCTACTATGAGTGCAATGTGGATTATTTTGAAAAGCAGAATTGGGTGAAGAAAATTGGCAGATTCCTTGAAAGAAAATTTATCAAAAACAAATAGGACAAATCCTGCTTTCAGCATTATAATGCCTGTTTATAACGTTGAGAAATATGTTTCCCAGGCGATTGAAAGTGTATTGTCTCAATCGTATAGAGATTTCGAACTGATTATTGTCAATGACTGCTCTCCGGATAACAGCCTCTCTATTTGTGAAAGCTATGCAGAGAAAGACAAAAGAATACGTATCATTTCTCTTTCTCAAAACGGAGGCTTATCTAATGCTAGAAATGTTGGAATGCAATCCATGAGGGGAGATTATGTCCTTTTTCTGGATTCCGATGACTGGTGGGAGACGAGTTTATTGGGGACAGTTTCGCAGATTATTGAAAAAACACATCCGGAGATGGTCTTCTTTGGATACGCAGATGAGTGGTACTCATTGGAAGATAAACATTTATCCACCCAGATTCGTGTTCCTCATGATGCAGAAGTATATGGAAACAATAAGGCGGCGTTACAAGTATCTGTCATGCTCCAGAGGCAGAGTAACGATATGTACTCATGGTCTTCAAATAAGGCCATAAGTACTAAATATATGGAAAAAGAAAATATCCATTTTATAAAAATGCCATTAAGCGAAGATAAAGAATTCATGGGAAGATTATGGGGCGGTATAACCTCAGTAGTAGTTATTTCAGAACTACTACTGCATTATAGAAGGAAAAAAACAGGGAGTTTACGCAGTAAATACCAACCGAGATTTTATGAAATACATAAAGGAATCTGGGACTATCGTTTTAATCAGCTGAAAAAAGCGAATCTTCTCGATGAAGCAGTTGCTTTGCTAAACACGCAATTTTTACAGTTTGTTTACTTAACTATTCAAATGATGTGCTATCCTCAGAGTAATCATCATCTGTCAGAGCAAATGACATTTATAAGAAATGTGAATAAAGACATGTATTGGCAGGAAATCAAGAGTAATAGTCTAGATGCATCATTGACTTTTAAAATTATGAATTTTTTGCTAGTGAATAAAATGAATATAGGAGTCCTTTTACTTGGGCATGCAATTTATTTTATTAAGATGCATTGTTTTTGGCTATGGAGACATTTAAGGTGATTGAAAGAGTCCAATCTATATTAGTAAAATATACAATTTTACTAAAGAATATGCTTTCCATGATGGTTTTACGAGGCGCAGAATATGTTGTTGCTTTAATTTCAATGCCGTATTTAGTACGAGTGCTGGGTCCAGAAAGATTTGGGACCCTTATTTTCATGCAAAGTGTTATACAATATTATAATATAATCATTGATTATGGATTCAATTTAACAGCTTCTAGAGATATTGCAAAAACAAAGAATCTTGATAGTATTAGTGCGATATTTT
>OGQZ01000676.1_pt1 | contig 28453 bp, 27 predicted proteins | sample 1553321 | NCBI WGS metagenome assembly OGQZ01 (sample SAMEA2579958, study PRJEB22360) | human gut metagenome | reverse complement strand
GGGCGTGCGCGGCGTCATCGCCGTCATCCGGCCCGAGGCCCTGCGGCTTTCCGGGGCCGTGGCCGGAGGCGGCTCCTGCCGTTTCCATTGGCCGCAGCGCAATGGAGTGCGTGAAGCTTCAGAGATATCACTACTCAACGCTCATCTCCGGCGACGTTAACTCCAGGGCAATGCGCCGCGAGCCGGAGCTTGCTATAGATGACTGCACCGAGCGCTATGATGCGCTGTACAAAAAGCTTCAGGATAAGCTGAAATAATAAAAACAACGGATGTTCGAGAGAACATCCGTTGTTTTTACGCATCTAAAGTGATCAGATATGCGGTGTTTTCGGTGCTGTAATAAAGCAGAAAAACCCTGTTCAGCCCTTGGTTTTCACTTTTATAGGCAAATGGTGTGCCGTCCGGAGCGGCAGGCAGCTCGACACCGTTTTGTCGGGCAAGGTCTATGCCGTCATCGGCGTTTATGTCCGGCGTTGTGTCGAGACCGGCAAAATGCGCGGAAGCATCCTGTGTGAAGCCTATCTTATACGCCGCAAAGCCTTCGCCGAAAATGTTTCCGTCATCGTAGGTGTATGCAAGCCTTTCAACGGTTACGCTTTCGCTTTTGAGGTCTATGCCGAATTCGCTTTTTGTTGTGCTCAGAGCGCGCTGCAAGGGCGTTTCCCGAGAGCTGGCGAACAGCGCAATGGCCGCAAGGATCAGCAGAACAATAATATATTTGAGCTTTTTCATGCGAACCCTCCTTTGAAGTGTTGATTTCGGGTGATAAAACGCCGTGCAGCCATATTAGCACGGACGAAACGAAATTTAATGCAAATTTTGTTAACAAAGATATCCCGGCTGCCAGGAAAAACGGCAAAGCCGCCGCGTTGTCTCCGCGACGGCCTTGATATATAGAATTACCCCGTAAATGCGAAATGACCCTTGACTGCACGGTTTCTTTACACCGTTTTCACAGCAGCCAAGGGTCATTTCTGCGAATTCTTAGTATCTAACATCATTGGTTACCTCTCTTTCTGCGGAATTGATGCCGCCTGCCAACGGAACGCAAATCAAAACACTCTGAATAACTACGATCGATTCCCCAAGCGGGATGTGGCCTGTGTTCTCGTTCTCTTGATATTTTGACTTCGGCATCGTCTCCCTCGCTGCCGACTCTCTGTCGGGTTTCGAGGGACCGTTACTTGTACATTGGTATCACCCTTTCTGTGATTTAAAGATACCAAATTTCCGCGATTTATTCAAGAGCAATAGTAAACGAAATGAAAAGCAATTTGTTGTGCAGTCAAACAAAAATTATGAATAAATTTGCGCCACTATTGACATATATCACAAAAAATCATATAATTTTAGTGTTGTGTGCTCCGCAGACTTTTGCCTGCGGAGCTTTTCTTGCACCAGAAAACAAATAGTGATATAATAAATCGTTAAATATATTTAGGAGCAGAACACATGATAAACGACATTATTCTTCTCAAGCAGGGCGAGATAGTCCTCAAGGGCTTGAACCGCCGCTCGTTCGAGCAGAAGCTCATGAGCAATATAAAGCGCCGCCTGGATGCTATCGGCAAATTCAAGGCCTATTGCATGCAGTCAACGGTATATATCGAGCCTGTGGATGAGACAAGCGACATGGACGCGGCTTTTGAGGCAATGACCAAGGTGTTCGGCCTTGCATCGGTCAACCGCGCCGCCGGATGCGAGAAAGACCCGAAGAAGATCGCCGAGCTTGCCATAGAGTATCTCAAGGACGATATGCTCGCGGCGAAAAGCTTCAAGGCCGAGGCGAAGCGCAGCGATAAGAGCTTTCCGATGACGAGTATCGAGCTTGCGCAGTTTGTCGGCGGCGAGCTTGCCGAGGCATATCCCAACTGCGAGGTCGATGTGCACGACCCTGAGCTTACCGTTCATATCGAGGTGCGCGATCTTGCGGCATATGTCCACGCCGCTCCAACGCCCGGAGCGGGCGGTATGCCCGTCGGTGCAAACGGCGTTGCTGTAACTCTGCTGTCCGGCGGTATCGACAGTCCGGTTTCCACATATATGATCGCAAAGCGAGGCGTGCGCCTTATCCCGGTGCACTTTTTCTCGTTCCCGTACACCTCCGAGCAGGCAAAGCAAAAGGTCATTGAGCTTGCGCGCCTGCTGACGGTGTACTGCGGCAGAATGACCATCGAGGTCGTTCCGTTTACGCACATTCAGGAGGAGATACGCGCAAAGTGCGATGAGGATTACTTCACGCTTATCATGCGCCGCTTCATGATGCGCATTGCGCAGAAGATAGCCGACGCAAACGGCGCGAAGGCCATTGTCACCGGTGAAAACCTCGGTCAGGTAGCCAGCCAGACCATGGAGGCCATGGCATCCACGCAGGCCGTCACCGATCTGCCGGTGCTCCAGCCGCTTATCGGCATGGACAAGGAGGAGATCGTGCGTCTTGCGCGCAAGATCGGAACGTTTGAAACATCCATCCTCCCGTATGAGGACTGCTGCACCGTCTTTACGCCCAAGCACCCCAAAACAAAGCCCAAGCTGCGCGACGTTGAGCAGATCGAATCGGCTCTGGATATCGACGCGCTTGTTGAAGAAGCATATGCCGGCATTGAAAGAATAAAGGTAGGCGACTGAAATTGAAAAAGGCATATAATGTCGAGATACTCTCCGTCGGAACGGAGATACTGCTCGGTCATACGACTAACACCGACGCGAGGGATATATCCCTCATGCTCTCGGAGCTCGGCATAAACGTAAAATACCACACCGTAGTCGGCGATAATCCCCAGCGCCTTGCCGACTGCATAGAGATCGCGCGCAAAAGAGCGGATATCATCATATCCACCGGCGGCCTCGGCCCGACCTGTGACGATCTTACGAAGCAGATACTTGCAAAGTCCTTCGGCCTTGAGCTTGAGATGCACGAGGATGAAAAGGCCTGCCTGTATGATTATCTGACAAACCGCGGCTACAGCAAGGAAATGACCGAAAATAACCTCAAGCAGGCTATGCTGCCCGTCGGCTGCACCGTGTTCCACAACGACTGGGGAACAGCCCCCGGCTGCGCGTTTACCGGCGACGACGGAACGATAGTTCTCATGCTGCCCGGCCCTCCGAAGGAATGCAACGCGATGTTCCGCGCCTGCGTAATGCCGTATCTGCGCTCGCTGTCGGACGAGCAGATAGTATCGCACGCTATCCACGTTTTCGGTATGTCCGAAAGCGCGATGGATCAGATCTTCCACGACGAGATGAACGCCATGACTAACCCCACCATGGCGCCCTACGCCAAGGAGGGCGACTGCCTGCTGCAAGTCACCGCCAAGGCCGAGAGCGTCGAGAAGGCCGAGGAGATGATGAAGCCGGTCATTGAGCATGTAAAGGACGTGCTCGGCGATATCATCTTCGGCATCGACGTTGACACGGTCGAGGACAGCGTTATGCGGCTTTTGCAGGAAAAGAAAATGACCTTTGCCGCTGCCGAAAGCTGCACAGGCGGCGAGCTTGCAAAGCGCTTTACCGATATTCCCGGCGCGAGTGAGTTCTTCCTCGGCGGCGTGACGACATATACGAACGAGGCCAAGATAAAGCTTCTGGGCATAGATCCCAAGCTCATCGAGGAAAAGACCGCCGTGAGCTATGAGGTCGCAAAGCAAATGGCCGAGCGTGTGCGCGCACTTCTCGGAGCCGATATGGGTATCGGCGTTACGGGGCTTGCGGGCCCCGACGGCGACGGAGTCCACGAGGTCGGAACGGTGTTCGTTTCGCTTGCGACCAAAGACGGGACCTATGTGCGCGAGCTGCACGTCGGCGATCGCAGAACGCGCAGCTATGTCCGCCGCGTTTCGGGAAATTACATTTTCGATATGATGCGCCGCTACCTCCAGGGACTTGAGGTAATAAAAGAAAACTAAAGTTATGCCGCCATCCAAACGGATGGCGGCAATTTTCATAAAATATCCATTGATGTCATAAGAATTTATGATATGATAAAAACACATGGCAAATAGTTGAAAATTTTTAAGCGTTAAGGAGATGAGATCGGCTTGAAAAAGTATACGCTGTGGATAATTATTGCCGTGCTGGTCGTTTCGGCGGCAGTTACGGCCTACGCGATGCGCGATGAGCCTGCATCGGAGCATGATGATGCAAATGTTCCGAGAACTGTCGAGGTCAAGGATAAGCAGGGCGAGGAGACAACAAACAGGCTCCTTTCGGATATCGGCACATGGTCGGTCAAAAGCTGCCTTGTGCTTGACGGCGAGGAATACGACCTGTATGCGACCTTCGACGATCCGGAAAAAGCGATCGAGAACGTGAAGGAAAAATGCCCGGATGCTCTCACAAAGCTCAGGCGCCGCTCGCTTACTCTCGGCGAGCTGAGCGACGGAAACTGGCAGCGCTACCGCGATGTGCTTGCCGCAACAAGCGACGGAGATAATGAGCAGAGCGACACTCTGGCGGCGTTTTTCGACATATACGAAAACGAGGATAAAAACGCGCAGATCATAAAGCTTGCCGATGCGCTTTCAGGCTCTGCCGCAGATAAGGCCGGCGAGCAGTACGACAGATTAATGATGGCCTTGCCTTATACGTCAATTGAGAAATAAACGTGAAACCGGCTGCACGTGTGCAGCCGGTTTTTTATGCTCAGCGCCTTGCGCCGATTTTGATTTTCAGCTCGCCGAGGCATGCTCCGCCGAGGATGAGAGCAGCGCCGAGAAGCTGGACTGCGCCGAGCTTTTCGCCGAGGAGGGCCGCGGATACGATCAGGGCGGTGAGCGGATCAATGTAGCTTATAAGCGCCGAGGTCTGCGCCGGGAGCTTTTGCAGGGCGGAAAAATACATGTAGTAGGCAAGCCCGGTGTTGACAAAGCCTATGATGAGGACGTTAACTATATCTTCCGCTGCCGGGATGACGGGCAGCTTCACTCCGCTTACAAGCAGGTAAAGTACCATAACGATAAATGAGATGAAAAGCTCATAGGCCGAGCAGTTCAGCCCCGACATATGTGTTACGCGCTTTGTCACGATGATGATGAGCGCATAAAGCGCCGCAGCGCCGGCACCCATGAGAATCCCTGTCTGCATGTCCGAACCCTTCGATACATTTCCGGATATGCACAGCATGCCGGCCGCGACCGCTATGACCGCGATCAGCTTGTTGGCGGTGAGCTTTTCCTTGAAAACGATCGGGCTGAGGATTATCGCTATCATCGGGCCGCAGTAGTAAACAAGCGTGGATATGCTCACCCCGGCGCATCTGTATGCCCCGAACAGGAGTACCCAGTTTAAGCCCAGCGCAGCGCCGCCGACAGTGGCAGGAATAATGTCCGCCTTAAGCTCGGCAAACGAAAAGCTCCGCCGCGCGGCAACGACCGCAAGCAGAAAGATAAATCCCAAAAACGTTCGCATCAGGACGATCTCGGCGCTCGAGAGCGATATGTTTGCAACAAGAAGCCCGTTGGTGCCGAATATGATCATTGACGCTATTAAAAACACAAGATTTTTTGACCGTGACATTATAAAAACTCCAAAAATAAAAACTTTTTTCAGTATATCATATGTCAGCCGATCTTCAAAGAAAAAATGCCCTCCCGACGGGAAGGCATTTTTGTATATCCTCACAGAGCAAATTTTTTGCTGTATTCCTCGTAATACTCATCAAAGCAGTGCGAGCGTACTTCGATGAGGCTGTTTATATATTCATGCGTATCAAAGCTGTCCGACTCAAGCTCAATGAGAGCAACGGCGATGTTAGAGCAGTGGTCGGAAATTCGCTCGAGATTCGTCAGCAGATCGTTGAATACAAAGCCATGGTTGAGCGTGCATATGCCCTTTTGCAGGCGGTCGATGTGGTGCAGCTTCATCTCGTCGCAGAGGTTATCGATAAGCTCCTCGAGCGGCTCGACGCGGTAAGCGCTTTCCAGATCGTTTGTGATAAATGCATCTATCGCGGTGTTTGCGACCTCGGTCACGGCGGATATGAGGACGTTCACCTCGCGCGCGCCGTCCTCGGAAAAGACGATGCCCTTTTCGTGGATCTCCTGCGCGCATTCGGCAACGTTCAGCGCATGGTCGGAGATACGCTCAAAGTCATTTATCGTGTGCAGATATTTGCCGACTGCCTCGTTCTGTTCGGGGTTAAGCTCGCGGCTAGTTATGTGAATGAGATATGTTCCGAGCTTATCCTCGTATTTATCGACGATATCCTCGGTGTCGGTGACGTGGGTAAAGCCGTCGTCGGAGTAGTTGTCAATAAGCGCAAATGCGTCGAACAGATTTTCGCGAGCTTTTTTGGCCATGGAGTTTACCGTCAGGCGGCTCTGCTCAACGGCAAGCGCCGGGTGGTCGAGGAATCGCTCCTCGAGCCTGTCGAAGTCCTCGAGAACAGCGGCGTCCTCGGGCTTGTCCTTGATTATTACCTTGCAGATCTTTTCAATCAGCGAAATAAACGGTGCGAGTATGGCGACAATAACAAAGCGGAAAACCGTGTTCATAAGAGCAAGGCTGACCGTTGTCATGGTCATTGACATGAAGGAGAAATCAAATATGGCATTTAGAGCGTAGAACACGAACGCGGTTATTATAACGCCGAGAGTGTCTACCATCAGGTAGGAAAGCGCGGTGCGCTTGCCGTCGGCGCTTGCGCCGAGGGCCGAGAGCAGAACGGGAACGGCGGCGCCTATCGCAATGCCCATGATTATAGGCAGCGCGATATCAAAGCGTATGGCGCCCGTTATTGCAAGCGCCTGAAGAATGCCGACGGCGGCCGAGGCGCTCTGAATGACGCTGGTGAAAACAATGCCGAGGGCAATGCCGAGGATCGGGTTCGAGAAGGTGGTGAGCATGTTTATAAATGTTTCGCTCGAACGCAGATCGTAGACCGAGCTGCTCATTGCCTTCATGCCGAACATCAAAACCGCAAAGCCGAGCATGATCTCACCCACATGCTTTTTCGTCGGAGCCGAGCAGAACATACGCAAAACGATACCGATAACGGCAATGACCGCAGTGAGTGTGTCTGTGGACAAAAGCTCAAGCCAGCCTGAGGAACCGCCGCCAATATTGGAAAGGCAGATGATCCAGCCGGTGATGCTCGTTCCGATTATCGCGCCCATGACGACGCCTATCGCCTGGCGAACCTTCATCATGCCGGAGTTAACAAAGCCGACGACCATGACGGACGTGGCCGAGGATGACTGGATAACGGCCGTAACGCCGGTGCCGAGCAATATGCCCTTTAAAGGTGTACTCGAAAGGCGGAACAGAATCAGCTCGAGCTTGTTGCCTGCAACCTTTTTCAGACTGTCGCCCATGAGCGCCATGCCGAACAGAAACAGTGCAACGCCGCCTAAAAGCTCAAGCACATTTGAAATCCCCAAAATAGCATATCTCCTGTGATCGATAATATCGCAATATAACTATAACGTAAAAGCTGTGTAAAATCCAGCTATTTTTATGATTTGCGTCTTTTGTCCAAATACCGCAAAGCGCGCGTATACGAAATTTGTGCTATATGCCGTCGCTTTTGCTTGAAAAATCGGCGCTGTGTGATATTATTATCACTATAGGAGGGCAGAACTATGTCATTTTCAATCAAAACCGGCGCACAAGCCGTCGCGACCGGCGCGAGAGCCGTTGCAAAGGGCACGGGAGTGCTGCTTGATTTTCTCGACAATGCGAGCGTGAAGCTCAGACCGCTTTCACATATTCCACTTATCGGCGACACCATCGGCGATGTGCAGGACCTTATATCAATGCTGCACGATTACTATCACGGCAAATATAAAAAGGTTCCGGCGGTCGTAATGGCCGGAACGGCTGCGATAGTTGCGTATCTTGTAAGTCCGCTCGACCTTATCCCGGATAATATTCCGCTTTTAGGCTTTGTGGATGATGCGCTTATAATAAATCTTGTCATGCAGCTTTGCATCGACAAGGAGCTTGAGCGCTACCGCGCATGGCGCGAGCAGCAGGCATAATAATAACTGCCCCGGACAATGCGTAAAACGCCGTCCGGGGCAGCTTCGTTTTTTACTTATAGATAACAAGCGCGAGATACACTAACGGCTCGCTGCCGGTGTTTTTCAGGGAATGGCCCTCGCCGTCGGGGCAGAATGCCGTGTCGCCGGCGTGAAGCGTAACGAGGTTTCCGTTGTCGCTGTATTCACCCTCGCCCTCGAGGATGCAGTAATATTCTCCGTCGCCATTATGGATGTGCCAACCGCACTCCGCGCCGGGGTCGAGCGTTATAAAGGAAAATACCCTGCCCTTGTTGTAAAGCCCTTCGGGAGCTTCGATTATGCGCTTAAAATAGGCTTTTCCGCTGCCTCCGAGCAGACCTTCAACGGTTTCGCGTTTGTGTTCTTCATTCCGGATGATCATCAGTCACTTCTCCTTCCGCCTACAATAATAAGAAATCTCATAAGCTGAGCAAGCGACACGGCAAGGGCAGCAACATAGGTCATTGCCGCGGCCGAGAGCACCTGCTTTGCCTGCCTGAACTCCTCGCCCTGCAAAAGATTTGTCTCCTCAATGGTTTTGAGTGCCCTTGACGAAGCGTTAAACTCCGTCGGTAGGGTGACGAGCTGGAATATTGTCACAAGACCGTACAGCGCACAGCCTATATACGCGATCGTAACAAACACCTCGCCGAAGGACGAGAGGATAAGACCGAGTATGATAAGCGGAACCGACAGCTTTGCGCCGAGGTTCGTTATTGGAACTATCGCCGTGCGGATCTTGACGGGCGCGTAGTTCGTTGCATGCTGTATCGCGTGGCCGACCTCGTGGCAGGCAACGCCGATGGCAACCGTCGAGGTGCTGCCGTAAACATCGTCCGACAGGCGCACGACGTTGGCCGAGGGGTCGTAGTGATCGGTCAGCGAGCCGGATATGTGCTCGATGGGGACATTGCTCAGCCCGTTACGGTCGAGTACCCAGCGCGCCGCCTGCGCGCCTGTCAGACCGCGCGAGTTTCGCGTGTTCTTGTACTTTTTGAATGTTGAGTTTACCCTTGAGCTTGCCCACATTGCAAACAGCATTGCAGGAAGAACAAGGACTATATACGTCCAGTCAATGTACATGCCTTACATCCCCAATTCTTCGTCAATGAGTACGATCTCGGCCTTGTCCATGTCCATCATCGGCCCCCACAGGACGAGCATCGCGTTGCACACACGCTCCGGCGAGCGGCAATCGTGGCACTTATCGTCGATCTTGCAGGGGGTTTTTGCGGGGAAACGCTTGCAGTTCTGTACCGCGGCCGTGTTGCGCGCACGGAAAACAGCCGACTCGAAGTCGGGGCAGATCTTGTTCGTTCCGGCAATGATATAAACGGTCTTGCGGCCGTAGACCTGACCGGCAAGACGGTTGCCGCGTCCGTCGATGTTTATGATCTCGCCGGTTTCGGCGATGGCGTTCGCGCTTGAGATGAACACCTTTGCGGCGTTTTCCTTATCCAGCGTTTCAAGTCCCGGCTCGCGCCAGTGCCAGAAAACCTCGTTGCCGTTGGCGACAAGCTTGTCGTACAGGCCGAGCTGATCGACCGTCTTTGATCCGCCTATTCCGACGCTCGTGTCCTTTATTTCGCCGAGAAGATATTTGCAGGCATCTTCGCCGCTTGCAAAATGCTGCACCGAAAAATGGCGCGCCTTGAGATTTTTGATCGTCTTTTCAATGTCCATATGTAAAACCTCCGTCAGAGTATCTTCTGACGGATATTATATATTAGCGGCACCGATTAATCAAGCCGCTTTTCAAGCTCGCCGGCGAGCAGGCAGGCGGCCTCGGCAAGCTCGTGCGCGGTCTCGGTGTCCTTGGCGTTTGCCGCTATGCGCAGCTTTTTACAGCCAGAAAGCGGAGATATGCGCAGCTCGTAGCCGTCGCCCTTGAGGCGGAAGCCGTCCGAGTAGTCTGCGCCCAGCTCCAGAAATGCCGAGCTTATCCTGTCCATAAGCCGCGCACGGTCGGTGCAGCCGCAGTCGGCGTGCTCCATGCACTCGCACTCGGGATCAGAGCACTCATCTGGCGCGTCGGCCTCAAAGCCGCCGGCAAGCTCAATGTTCAGCTTACCGGACAGAGCGTCGACGCAGCATTCGTAGTAGCTCTTCGGCGTGCCGATGTCGCACCAGTAGCCGTCGCACGGAACGCCCAGAAGCTTCTCTCCCTTGTCCAAAAGCCTCGGAAACAGATCCTTTGCAAAGTCAAATTCGGTATTCTTCGGAACAAGCTCCATTGCGCGCGGAGAGATGATGTATATGCCGGTGTTAACGAGGTTTGTCACAACGTGCCGCCAGTCGGGCTTTTCAATAAACGAGCGGATGAAGCCCTCGCGGTCGCACAGCGCAAGGCCGTAGCGCAGCGGCTCCGGCTCTGGGCACAGAGCTATCGTCGCGGCAGGGGAGCGCCTTTTGTGCTCGGCAATGAGCTTTGATAGGTCGATGTCGCACGCGGCGTCGCCGGATATGACGAGGAAATCCTCGCTGCCGTAGAAATCGGCGCAGTTTTTTACGCCGCCTGCCGTGCCGAGCGCATTTTGCTCGACTCTGTATTCGATGCTGACGCCGAGCTTTTCTCCGCTGCCGAAGTAGTTTTTAATATCATCCGGGCGGTATTTTAGCGCTGCGCAGATATCTGTTATGCCGTGCCTGCGCAGCAGCAGAATGATGTGCTCCATCACCGGCCTGCCGCACAGCGGCACAAGCGGCTTCGGCATGTCGCCGGTTATGGGCTTGAGCCGCCGCCCTTCGCCGCCTGCCATGATAATTGCCTTCATAAGCCATCCCTCCTGAAATCTATTGTTGCCGCCGCGGCATGATATATTCAAAGAAAAGTCTTGACTTTAGCGGAAAAGTGAATTATAATACACAAGCTGAACATTTGAATATTGTTTTGTACTCGGAGAAGTCGCGTAGTCCGGCCGAGCGCGCACGATTGGAAATCGTGTAACACCCATAAGGTGTTCGAGGGTTCGAATCCCTCCTTCTCCGCCATAAGTCCACCTTAATTTTGATAGAATTACGGTGGGCTTTTTCTATGCCCGAAAACCGCTTGGAATCAAGGTTTTCACCATTCCAGAGCATAAACGATCCCCGCCACAGAGCGATTCTGCGGCGGGGGTCTATGTGTTTTAGGAGGATTGTAGCTTTCTGTGCCGTTGTAATCGTTAAACGGCTGAGGTAATCGTTGAAATACTGTGGGTATTCGTTAAACCGCCGAGTTCTGATAATACTCTTTATGAGAAAATCGGCGATGAAGTGCATCCTTTGGATACTCCCCTTTGATATTCCCGAAAGCTGGGAGCGAAAGTGAATTCGATTTAAAGATTTAGTCGACTATTCGATGGGAAAAACGCCTCCGCGGAAAGAGACGGAATATTGGAGCAACGGTACGCTTCCTTGGGTTTCTATTGCGGATTTGGTGGCAGATGGGACTGTAACGTAACCAAAGAATGTGTCAATAGCTTTGCGACCGAAAACACATTTGGAGGAAAAATCAGCAAGGCTGGTACCTTTTTGATGAGTTCCAAGTTGACGGTCGGAAAGGTATCGATATTGGGAATCGTTGCATTTCATAACGAAGCCATCATTTCAATATACCCGTTTGTTGACCCCAATAAAATAACCACAATGTTCCTGTTCGCTACGTTGCCGCTTCTCTCGCAAAGCGGCAATACAAAATCGGCAATCAAGGGTAACACTCTTAATTCGAATAGCTTAAATCGGAAATCTCCCTGTTCGTCAAGTTTGTATAAACGCAGGCATTGCTTGCCAAGTATAACGTCTCAGACGCGGCTTCTTCTTTTCAATAAATGCCTGTGGCTGTATAAGCAGAAAATCAAATTCCATCATTCTTCCGCCAGATCGGCAACCAGCTTGATGTCGCTGACCGCCAGAGCAAGCTGAAGCTTGTTTTCAAATCCGGTTTTTTGCAGCATATTTGCCACATGGAATTTGACCGTTGACACCTCGCAGCCCATCTCCGCCGCGATGCGTGCGTAGGTCAGTCCCCGCAGCAGATGCCGCAGAACTTTCAATTCCGTCTTTGTAAATTCCGTGCTTTTTGCCATGCCGATTTCGACCGTCGGAGGCGCGTCCGGAAAGATGTGCTCACCCGCCATCGTCTGACGGACGACATCCATCAAACGCTTCTGCGCAGAGTCCTTGTACCACAGGCTGTCGGCTCCTGACTTCTTTGCCTCGTCCAGAACGGCACCGTCGATCAGCGAGGTCACAACAATGATTTTGCTCTTCGGCTGTATGGCTTTGATCTGGCGAACGGCAGTCAGCCCGTTCTCACGGTTCTCCGTTTGCACATCCATCAAAATCAGATCGACAGAATTTATTCGGCACATCTCAACCGCCTGCTTTGCGCCGGGAATGGACGCTATGATCCGGCATCCCTCCTCGGCACGGAAATAGCTTTCCAGCAAACTGCGGATCATGGTCTGGTCTTCAACGATCATTACTCTCATGTACTGCTTCCTCCTGTTCCGGCAAACTGAGCATCAGCTTAAACCGAGGGATACTCTGAACCTCCATTTTGCCGCCTGCTTCTTCTATGCGTTGACGCAGCATGGAAAGACCTCCGCCCTCTGTGATTTTTTCCTTCGGCGCTGCGCCGTTATTGGTCAGAGATATATCCATACAGCCCGGTCTCCGCCAAAAGAACACATACAACTCTGTTCCGTCTGCGTGACGGACACAGTTCGCCGCACATTCGCAGATCGCCAGCGCGCTGAGTGCGCACATCCGCTGCGTTTGCGGCTCATCCCCTGTCAGCAGAACTCTAACGCCCAGCTCTCCCGCTCGTTTTTTCGCCGCCTTCAGCGGTTCGGATTGCGCCGTTATTTGACCGGAGCGATAAAGCACTGAAATTGACTGCTCCCACAGCGCCGCGTTTGCATGAATTTCCTTCTGATCCGTGTGCCGGAGCAACAACCGGCGTGCCGCGAGAATACAATGTCCAATGTCATCGTGCACGCGCAGCTTCATCGCCAGCGTCTCTTCCTGACGGATAATCTCTGGCATCTGCGCCAGCAGCCGCCGCATCCGAGCATTTGCCTCTGCCAGCTTTGCATTTTCCGCGTTCATCTGATCCTGCTTTCGGATCATCTCCGTAACGTCTGCGGCGGTGACTTGCGTATATCGGACACCCGCTTTTGTTGTGATTTGCTCCTGTGCAAAGCGCAGCGCCTTCCCGTCCGGAAAGCGGTAGATCCGAAGGCGAGGGTCCAAACAGATCACATTTGAAGGCGGCGACTGCAGGGCGCTCTGCATCTCCGCGAGAGACTGTATGTCCCCTTTTCGCAGCCAGTTCACAATGACGAGCATCCGGCGGTTGACAAGTCGCACCACGCCGTTTTTATCGAAGAAGCAGGCCGCGATGGGCAGACTGTCGAAGCTTTCCTTAATCCTGTCCATACGCCTTTACCCCCTCGATCTTTCCAGCTTCCGCGTCACATATTGCAGTCCGTCCTCATCCTGCTCCCATTCCAGACCCGGAAACCGTGCGCGCAGCCCGCAGAGCGGCTCCGCCGCTGAAACACAGAGAGCAATCTCCACCTGCTCACCAATCTCTATGGAGATCAGCAGCGCACGCAGCGATTCCAGTTCCGCTTCCACAACCGCCTCAAACAGATCGTAGACCTGTGTTGCCTGTTCAACGGTAAGTTGACCGTCTCCTCGGACAATCGCCTTGCAGTCGGCGCCATAGACACTGATATTCTCGGAAGATTCATTGAGACACAGCCGAAGCTCCTGCACGCTGATTGCACCGCGCTGCACGCCGACAAAAATCAGATTGCTTCTACGCTTGATGTAGGTCCCGATGATGATGACCTGCCCGAGTAGGTGTCTGGCTCTGTCTGAAGCTTCCGTCTTCTGCAATTCAGCCAGCAGATCCCGCAGCATCGCGATCTGCCGGGCGGTCTGCGCCTCCATCATGTCATACAAGCGGTTTTCCTCCGTCAGCTTCAGCCATCTTGCACGCTGTGCATTCTCTACTGCCAGAACGTTGCCGGTATCACGCAGCTCATCCCTTGTCAGCTCCAGCTCCTTTCGGATCTGATTCAGCGCGGAGATGTCCTCCTTCCAGAACACCCAGCTGCGGCGCAGCTTGTGTCGCTTTAAAAGCGTATCGTCTCCCAAACGGAGGGTATCCTGCTGCATCTGCCGCAGCTCGCTTTGCGGCAAAGCCCCCTGCATGGCAACAGATACATATTGGGTGCAAAATGCATGATCCGTAATCTGGACAGGCAGGCTCGTTGCCTCAAAAAGCTCGTCGTATCCGAGGTTGGACTGAATCAGCCCGCATTGAATGCAGCTTTCAAAGATGCTTGCAAAGATCAGGCACTGCGACACCGTCATATCGCCCGCGAGAACCCAGACCCAATAGACCTTTTTAACATACATGCAAGCATAGACGAACGAAAGCGCGAGCGGAACCAGCGGCAGCCAGCGAATTCTCCTGCTGCGCGGGATGCGGCAGTTTTTCACCATCGAAAGCAGCGCGAACCCCGCGCATAGAGCCACCCAACCCAGCCCGAAGAAATAGCTGCCCTCATACCGATACTCCTGATCCGATAAAACGCCGGACGGGAAGGAAAACACCTGCTGGTGCAGATCATTGGTCAGAACGAGCAAAAGCAGCAGCATCGTCGGAAGATACAGAAGCTTTGTCCATCGCGGCAGCCGAAAATCCTCTCCCTTGCCCAGTGACAGGGAAACAAAGACCGATAGCATGGGGATGAGCAGCATCGGGAAATAGTAGAAGTACCACAGCCAGCGCTCGGCATCCATGTTATCAATGGAAAATTTGATTGAGCGCAGCAGGATCCACAGCACCATCAACACCGAGATTGCCAACAGATAGCGGCGCACCTGCGTCTGCACGATGCGCATCCAGATGGAGTAGCACCACGCGCTGAACAAAAACACATAGATCCCGCTTCGCAGGTGGTTGACAGCCGAAGAATGAAAAACATGCCGGCTTGCATATCGGAGACACATGGCAAACGCAATGAGCACCAGCACGCCAAAGGCATATAAAAGGCTCTTTTTTATCGCGTTACCCATATCGATTCCCTCCGTACTCTGCACATTCACATGAATAGTGTACCATACGGACGGAAAAAGGCAACACGGTTTTGCCCATTTCCTGAAGATAATCGAGATGGGGCGGGAGCTTTGAAAAAAATAATTGCAAACCCTATCCAATCGGCGGGGGCAAAACGGGGCGATACCGATTAAAATAAAGAGGGAATATGCAAAGGAAGCGAAAGGCGGTGGAAAACACAGATGCGAAGGATTGTACTGGATATGAAAGGCGGCCTTTTGGCGGAGGCAGTCGTGCAATCGCTTTCGGGATGCGATATGGATTTTCTTGTCTACCGTTCTTCAAAGCCGGAGGAAACGCTTGCTCTGTGCCGTACCTGCCGTGCCAACGTGTTGGTGATGGAGGTCATCCGACAGGGTATCTGGAAGCTGAGCGAGCGACTCAGGCTCTGCAGTGCTGTAAGGCAGCTCGGTTGGGTCTGTAAGGTTCTGCTTCTGGTAGATGAGACCACGGACGAACTGCTTGCCTCAGAGGTGCGGCAGACGGTGAAGGATCAGCTCGCCGATAGTTTTATCTATGCGTCGGTATCCCCAACCTACCTCGCGGGGGTAATCGACACGCTTTGAAAGGATGGGTGAAAAATGAAAAAACTTTGGGCATACCGAAGGCGGGGAAAGAAGTACATAAAAGCTGGATAAATGAAACCGGCATTGGGTACAACCGGAGGCGTGTCGGCCGATGAGCCGAAAGCGTATTTGCTTGCAAGGCGATCGCCGAAAACGTTTCTTTGATACCAAGTATCTGACGGACTCAATTAATACAATGTAAAAGGAGAAAGCAAGATGAAATCAACCACACAACGCAGGATGTTCAGCTTACTGCTTGCATTGGTAATGCTGTTCAGCCTCCTCCCCGCCTTGGGGAGCACCGCCTCTGCCGCCGGCAGCGGCACCACCGAAAGCGATCCGAAAATCGTTACCACCTATGCAGAGCTCAGCTCCGCCCTGAGCTCCGGCACAGCCTATGTCAAGCTCGGCGCCAACATTAACACCAAGGGACTCAACGACGGCGCGGGATATACCAAGTCCATCCAACAGACCGGAACGGTTCAACTGGATCTTGACGGCTATTCCGTGACCTTTTTCAGCAGAACCTCTCCGCTCCCGGCTGCCATCCGCGTGAAGGGCGACCTGTCGGTCAAGGACAGCCGCGGCGGCGGCAAGCTCTACATCGACGCCAATCCCAATACGGGCAGCAGCAAGCAGGTGCTGATTCACGCCGAGACCGGAAGCTTCACGCTCAACAGCGGGCGGATCGGCGTCGATAACGGTCTTGCCAAAAACAGCATTGTGGTCGTCGAGGGCAAGGGCGACGCGAAGGTCGTCTTTAACGGCGGCAAGGTCGACGCCATCTCCCCGAAGGTCGGCATCCCCTATGTCTATTCCGCCCTGCTGTCGTCCAACTGCAAGGCCGAATTCAACGGCGGCGAGTTCGAGGGGCTGGTCGGCTTCACCTACGCCACCCGAACGGACGGGATAAGCAAGCCGAAAGCCGTGATCAACGGCGGCAAGTTCAAGGGCGGTATCGTCGTTAAAAAGGGCAGCGAGACCATCACGGAGGGGCGGTCTTTCCCCATCAGCATCCGCGGCGGCAGCTTCGGCCGCGGCCTCTTCACGGAGAATTTCGCGCTCAGCAGCAGCGAGCAGACCCTGGAAAACTTTGCCTTTGCCGCAATGTTCCCGGAGAGGACCGCTCTGCTTCGCCCCGACGAGCGGACCCGCCTGATCTACCGTCAGAAGGACGTCAAGACCGAATACATGGCCAACTCCGTCTCGAAGGAGTACCTCATCGCCCTGTCAACCAAGAATCTTGACGACTATAAGCGCGTCGCCTTCTCGTCCTACAGCGGCACGGCCTATACCGACGTCTGCACCAATGCCTTCGGTCTGGTCAAGGTGGAGGTCAACGGTGAGCCGGCCTATGTTCCGCACCAGATGGACGTGACGGGCGGCTACAGCGGCGCTCCGCTGTACATGATCAATCCGAACAAGCGGCTCCGGTTCTACTGGAACCCCCTGCCGCAGGCGATGAGGGACGCAGGCTACAGACAGAAGATCAAGTACACGCTCAACGGTACGGATTATCCCGTCACCGCCAGCAGCTACAATAACAATCTCTTGTTTCAGATTATCCCTGTGAATAGCTATAGCTACCAGACGGAGGTGCAGAAGCTGGCGATCACCGTTGAGCTTTATAAGGATGGCGAGCCGCTGACTCTGAGCGGCGCTTCCAATGCGTTCCTGATGCGCTACCGGATGATGTCGGAGACCGATGTCGCCATTCCCGAGGTCACGCTGACGGTGAAGGACGGCGACCTGACCGCCACCTCCGCCGCGACCGACAGCCCGATTACCGTCTCCGAGGGCGAAGACTGCACCGTTAACAGTCAGGTGAACTGGGCGGACAACGGAGCCGCGCGCAACAAGAGCGTGGTTCTGAAGGCGAAGCAAGGCTTCTATCTGACGAAGGACACGAAATTCAACGTCGTCGGCGCGAACGAGATCACGGCAAAGTGGCTCTACAGCACGGACGGCGGTCAGACCTGCGTCGTCGGCGTGGAGGCGAAGGAGTGCGAGCTGATCACAGAGGCGAAGGGCATCGTGCGCGGTCTGGTCTATTATAATCGCGTCAACGACATCTATGTGGAGTCGTATGAGCCGAGCAAATACACCATCACCGTCAAGAAGGTCAGCGAATACATCCGCTCCTCCGGCTCTACCATCTATGACAGCTTCCTGTGGCCGGATGAGCTGCTCGACGAGACCGGCGCTCCCTATTATCTCTACTGCACAGTCGAGGCAAAGCCCGGCTATGTGTTCCGCAGCGGCACCGGAACGCTGAAATATGCCAATGAGGAGTGGAAGCCCGGAAAATGGGCAGAGGCCATTTGGAACGACGATTGGACCGACATGGACAACATCAGCGCCGGCGCGTGCTATAAGCTGCACGACGAGTCAGACACCAATATGGGCGGCCTTTGGCTGAACCGGCTCGAGCTGACCAGCCTGAATCTGTCCGTGAAGGCGCCTGTCGCAGGCGAAAGCCCCGCACCGGGCAGTGACTACTGCAAGATCGACGGCCTGCCGCCGTATATGACGCTCGAGCGCGTCGATTGGCTGAAGTGCTTTGACGACTGGACCTATTATTCCGATAAGCCCTTTACCTTCCGGGCAGGAAAAACGTCGGATGGTGAGAGCTGCGAATACCAGTGCTTTATCTATGTCTCCTATGACCTTAGCGGCGTCGGGGTCGCGAAGGGTGCCAAGTTCTACCTCAACGACACGCCGTGCAAGCTGGACTGGGAGAAAAAGTTCTTCTGGACTGAAACCATGACCGCCGAGGGCACCCCCGTGCAGGAGGATCCCGTTATCACGGCCAAGGCAGGTGCCAACGGCACAATCACGCCCTCCGGCAACGTCACCGTCAAGGCCGGCGCGGATCAAGCCTTTGCCATCCAACCGAACAGCGGCTATACCGTGTCCAAGGTGCTGGTAGACGGAACGGACGTCGGCGCGGTGACGTCGTACACCTTCAAGAACGTCACGGCCAACCATACCATCGAGGCGGTTTTTGCGAAGGTGGAAGCAAAGCCGACCAATCCCTTCGTCGACGTTGCCGAGGGTACATACTACTATGACCCGGTGCTTTGGGCGGTGGCAAACGGCATTACCTCCGGCGTGGATGCGACGCATTTTGACCCGAACGGTACCTGTACGCGTGCACATGCCGTGACCTTCCTGTGGAGAGCTGCGGGACAGCCGGAGCCGAAAACGATGCAAATGCCGTTTAAGGACGTGAAGGCAGGCTGCTACTATGAAAAGGCCGTGCTCTGGGCCGTGGAAAACAAGATCACCAATGGTACCAGTACCACCACCTTCAGCCCGGACAAAAACTGCACCCGCGCGCAGATCGTCACCTTCCTTTGGCGCAGTGAGGGCGAGCCATATGCCAGCGATAGCAATAACCCGTTCACGGACATCGCATCAGACTACTACATGGATGCCGTTTTCTGGGCAGTCAAGGAAGGCATTACAAACGGCACCACCCCCACGACCTTCAGTCCGAACGATAGGTGCACCCGTGCGCAGATCGTCACCTTTATCTACCGCGCAATGCATCTCTGACCGTGAAAGAGCGCGGCGGGTAACCGCCGCGCATGACACGAAAGCACAATGTAAAATCATACTACTTTATAGTATAAGGAGTGGTTATATTGCAGGTCGTAATTCAGAAAATCCCTGAGAATCTCTCGGAATTTGAGATGCTCACCGCCGAGGGACGGCAGCCGGAGCGTATCTGTGCCCTGCTTCTGTGCGCGCTGGCTCTGTTTGACCGGGATAAGAATGTAGGCACTGCCGCGATGAACCTTCTGCGCGGTCCGAAGCCCATGACGCCGTATGACGGCCAGTTCCTGCGCGATCGGCTGCGCGGTAAAGCCTATCTGCCGCTTGCGTATTTCGAAGGCGCCACACCGGAAAACGGGTATCAGCCGCACGTGCCGTACACGCTGAACGTGATGGCAGACCCCAGGCCGCAGGACACGGAGCCGGGCTATCTGCGTGTATTCCTTAAAACGGCTGGCGCGGATTCGCCGCGGCCCATGAAGTTGCGGCAGAAAACCTCGACCGGTGAATGGTTCCTTTGGGAATACTCCAGCATTCTCAGCGGCATCCGCATTCCCGCGGCGGAGGACCCATGGGCATGATCATGGCGCGGCGGATGGACGGTATGAACGCACAGGATCTCCGGAATTTTTGTCATGAATCGAGAAAACAACGCAGACGGACGGATGACCTTCAAATTCCAGGGCGGCACAGAGATCAAGGCGTGAGTCCCAACAAAAATGAAAAGACCGCAGGTTTCAACGCCTGCGGTTTATTGCTGTCCCCACGGGTAGAGTAATGCACCCCCTAAAGCCGTGGTTGCACCCCCTAAATCGGGAACTGCACCCCCCTCTGAACCGTAGTTGCACCCCCCTTACCGGGTTTCTATCAAAATTAGAGTCATTTGCCATAAGTCCACCGTAATTTTGATAGAATTACGGTGGGCTTTTTCTATGCCCGAAAACCGCTTGAAATAAGGCTTTTCGGCTGTTTCAGCACATAAGCGAATCCCGCCGCAGAGCAATTCTGCGGCGGGGTTCGTGTTTTTTGCGAGGATTGTGGCGTTCTGTTCCGTCGTAATCGTTAAACAGCCGGGTAATCGTTGAACTACTGGGGGTATTCGTTAAACTACCGAGGTAATCGTTAAACAGCCTAGTTCCGATAATACTCCTTATAAGAAAACCGACGATGAAGTGCAGTCTGTGGATACTCCATTCGATATTCCTGATAGCTGGGAGTGGGTGCGGTTCATTGATATCTGCGACTATATTCAGCGTGGTAAGTCTCCGAAACACTCCCCATTCAAGAAGTACCCCGTAATTGCTCAAAAGTGTAATCAATGAGTAGCTTTTCAATCGACAAAGCGCAGTTTATCGAACCAGATTCTCTGTCCAGTTATGGTTCGGAGCGGCTTTTGCAAAGCAATGACCTTATGTGGAAATCCACCGGACTGGGCACTTTTGGGATGAGGGCTATTTATAAATCGGAAGCGAACCCTTACGAATTAGCTGTAGCGGACAGTTATGTTGCTGTTATTTGGCCGTTAAAACAATTTGTGTTGCCTGAATACTTGCGATATTACTTTATCTTCAATTGTATGAAAGGCTTAATAGAGACTGCAGGACATCAAGTCATTTTAGCGTTCGAGCATTATATCACCTCCTGCAAATTGCCCGGAAATTAAGACTATAAAATATGGGTGCAGCCGAAGCTGCGCCCATGCGGTATTAATAATGCTGTGGAAGATAAAGGAAGCACTTTTCAGATTCCGTTTCCAGCAGTAAAACCTTCACGAATGTTTGTGTATGGATAACGAAAGAACCGCAACCATTACCATCGGTGATGAGGAATACACGCTGCTCCTCACAACCAAGGCCACCAAGGAGATCGCCGGTCGATACGGCGGTCTGGAAAACCTCGGCGAGAAGCTGATGAAGTCCGAGAACTTTGAAATGGCCATCGGAGAGAACGACCGTCGCACCCAGAACTGGCAGATCCAGCTCAACAATGCCGAAGCCGCCCTCAACGACATGAACAGGGAGCTGGATGAAAACGAGAAAGCCATCAAGGAGGGCGGCAAAGCTGCGGAGGAATCCGGCAGTAAGTTTGAAGGCTTCGGCAAGGTTCTCAAAACCGTAGGTGTAGCATTCGGTGCTGTGGCCGCCGCCGTAAAGCTCGGCAAAGAAGTCATCGCCGCCTATGCTGACTATGAACAGCTGGTCGGCGGTGTTGACACCCTGTTCAAAGACTCATCGCAGGAGATCCAGCGGTACGCCGCCAATGCATGGTGCAGACCCTGATGGCCACCCGCAAAAAGGGCCGGAACCGCAAGAGCTCGGTCAGCATTTTTTCCAGCAAGGTTAAGTGCGGCGATTGCGGCAGCTGGTACGGGCCGAAGGTCTGGCACAGCAACGACGCCTACCGGAAGGTCATCTGGCAGTGCAACCACAAGTTCGACGGCCAGAAATGCGCCACCCCAACACTCACCGAGGATGAAATAAAAGAACTGTTCCTCCGGGCCGCCAATCAGGTAATTGACCAGAAGGAACAGTTTATAGCCATATACAAGCAGGTCCTTTCAAGGAGCCTCGATACCATGGCCCTTGAGAGTGAGCTTTCGGATCTGGAAGCTGATATCAACATTGCTGCCGAGCTCATTGATGAGTGCATCAAGGAAAACGCTCACGTAGCCATCGATCAGGCTGAATACCAGAAACGCTACGATGGTCTGGTGGCTCGGTTCGATAAGGCCAAGGCCAGACACACCGAGGTCACTGACCTGATTGCCGAGTGCACGGCCAGAAGGCACCAGATCGAAACCTACCTGAGAGAGCTGCGGAACCGGGAGCCGCTGACGGAGTTCCGGGAAACAGACTGGCTGGCGATGGTGGACTACATCACCGTTCACAGCAAAAAGGATATCCGGGTGATCTTCAAGGAAAGGCTCCGGCGGAAAACAAGCTCTTGGGACAGCGGATTGAGAAAATCCTTACCAACGTTTTGCACCCAACTGCAGTTGATGGCAAATAAACCTTTTAATTAATAACGCCAAGGAAAAAGCGCGTAAGGGTGCTTTGAGCCGAACGAGCTTTTTCTGTTGTCACGCCCCGTAGAAACCAAGGTCGTTCTTCGCGACATCCATGATTTGGTGCGTCTGCTCTATCGCGGAATCAATATCCTTATTCATAAGTGCCGAGAAGAGCGCAAGCTTTATTTCATACAGCTTCTTCACACCGCTGCGCTTGCAATAGAGTGACCACAGGTACTCGCCCTGCGTCTTAAAGGAATAGTATAGCAGCGGCAGCAGCACGTTGCCGGACATTATCGCAAGCTCATGGTGGAAGCTGAATACCCGCTCTGCAGCCTCGTCGGCGTTGCGTGCGTCACGGATGCTGTCAAGGATCGGACTGAGCTTTTCAAGCTCGGCCACGTCGTTCTTCTCGCACACAAGGCGCAGGCACAGGCACTCCATCGCGTCGCGCGTTTCGAGCAGGGATTTTACCTCGTTCTTCCTCATCGCGCCGCCGTTATAGCGCATGATGGCGATAAGCGTCTCAAGGCTGCCCTTACGCCGGTAGTCGCAGACGAACACGCCCTGCCGCGTGCGAATCTCAACAAAGCCGAGCTTCTCAAGCTCCACAAGCCCCGCGGAAATGACCGTCCTGCTGACGCCCATTTTTACCGACAGCTCCCGCGCCGGCGGCAGCTGCTCGCCGATAGCGAGCTCCCCGGAGAGTATCATGTTTTCAATCTGCTGCACGAACAGCTCCGTCATGGACACCGCTACTATTTTATTGAACCCCATATTTGCCTCCCAAACGCGGATTGCCTGTGGTCATACCAAATTCCACGTTTCAAATTTTACCTGCAAGATGCTTAAAAGTCAAGCGTAATGCTGACTATTCCGCTGAAAATACGGCAACAGCATTGACCTTTTGCCGGTGATTGTTATAAAATGCACAGTACAAACACGTGGTATTACCACAAATTAAGGAGGAGATACTGATGCCAAAATATGATGCCGTTGTGATCGGCGCCGGAAACGGAGGTCTTGCCGCAGCCTGCCGCATGGCAAATGGTGGAAAAAAGACTCTGCTTATCGAGCGCCACAATATGCCCGGCGGCTGCGCCTCAAGCTTCCGTAGAGGCCGTTTTGAATTTGAAACGGCGCTGCACGAGATCTGCGAATGGGGCACAAAGGAAAACCCCGGCGGCTGCCGCAGGACCTGTGATGAGTTCGGCCTTGACATTCCGTGGCACATGGTTCCGGATAACTTCCGCGTTATCACCACCGCCTCCGACGGCAGGACGCATATCGACGCGACCCTCCCATGCACGGTAAAGGAGTTTGTCAATGAGATGGAGCGTCTTGTGCCCGGCTGCCGCAAATCCATACAGGATCTGTTCGACCTCGGCACGGAGTTTCACGCCGCCGGCGACTACTCTCTGAGCGTCGCGGGCAAGACAGACCCGAAGTATATGCAGGAGCACTTCCCCAACTTCCTGCGGCTGGGCAGCTACACGGTCAACCGTGTGTTCAGGGCGATGAAGATGCCGAAGCTCGCGCAGGATATAATGAACACCTACTGGGGCTATCTCGGCGTCGACGCCGACCATCTGTCCTTCCTCCAGTACGTCAACATGCTCTGGCTGTACGTAAACCACGGCGCGTGGATACCCGACAAGACCAGCAACGAGCTGACGACAGGACTGCTCGAATGCTTCCGCAGCATGGGCGGCGAGGTGTGGATGAACTGCACCGCGACCGAGATACTCTTCGATGAGAGCAAGACCGTCCGCGGCGTTAAGACTACCTGCGGCGAGGTCGAGACAAAACACATTCTCTGCAACATGAACCAGAACATGGTGTACGCCACGATGTGCCCGCCGGAGGTCGTACCGGAGCGCATGGTGAAGCTTGGCAATGCCCGTACCTATTCGGCGAGAATGTTCGTCGTATACATGGGGCTTGACAGGAGCGCCGAGGAACTCGGAATCCGCGATTACACCGTCTTCCTCCCGACCTCTGCCGACACGGCCAAGGAGTACGAATCCGGAAAAACCATCGCGACAAACTGCAACCAGGTCATGGTGTGCTACAACGTTGTGAACCCCGGCTTCTCACCGGAGGGTACCTGCGTTGTCTCCCTCACAAGCACCTTCATGGATGATGACTGGGCAAATGTAGATCCGGATGATTACGTAGAGACGAAGACCGCCTTTGCCGAGAAGCTGATAAAGCTTTTCGAGGAGCGCTATGGCGTTACCGTCACCCCGTACATTGAGGAGCTTGAGATCGCGACGCCGTGGACGATGTGCAACTATGTAAACGTTCCTCAGGGCGCGGCCTACGGTTTCGAGCTGAAGGACTGGGACAACATGATGCCGCGAATGATGATGATGGGTACAGAGTTTCCGGTAAAAGGACTGAAGTTTGTCGGTGCGGCAAGCATCCGCGGCGACGGCTACAACTCCGCGATATTCAGCGGAGATACGCTCGCAAAAAAGACTCTCGCAGAAATGAAAGAAGAGGAGGCTTGAGAAGATGGCAGATAAGCTCAATTACAAGGTAGGCATGATCGGCGCGCTTGATATGCTCAGGTTCAAGAACATGCCCAAGGTGCGCGAAAAGGCGATACAGGCGGCCTCCTCCGCTCCGCTGCCGAAAACTCTCACCACCAACGAAAAGGCAAAGCAGCGCCACCCGGAGAAGCAGGAGGTCATCGTGGCCGAGATACGCCGGAACGGTGCCGACGCAAAGACGATCGTCCTCAAGACTGAGGATGGCTCCGCCCTCGCCCCGTTCAGAGCCGGGCAGTACATCAGCGTATGCGTCCCCATAGGCGGCACCGTGACCACGCGCTCATATTCGCTCTGCTCGTCCCCGGCGTGGGCAAAACGCGGCGAATACAACATCACCGTCAAGCGCGATGACGCCGGCTTTGTCAGCCCGTACATTCAGGATCACTGGGTTGTCGGGCAGCATGTCACTATCTCCGGGCCGCAGGGTCACCTCTACTATGAGCGCCTGCGCGACGCGAAGAAGGTCGTAGCACTCGCGGGCGGCTCCGGCATCACTCCGTTCATGGGCATGGCATACGCCATCCGCGACGGCTTTGAGGACTTCGACCTGACGATACTTTTCGGCTCACGCACGGAAGACGGCATTGTCTACAAGAAAGAACTTGACGAGGTCTGTGCCGCCTGCGACAAGGTACACGTCGTGCATGTCCTGTCCGACGAGGAAAAGCCCGGCTATGAGCACGGCTTCATCACCGCCGAGCTTATCAAAAAGTACGGTGGCGAGGAGTACAGCGTCTTCATGTGCGGTCCGCAGGCGATGTACAACTTCCTCGATGGCGAGATCGCAAAGCTCGGCCTGCGCCGCAAGTTCGTGCGCCGTGAGCTGTTCGGCATGATAAAGGACCCGTGGAATCAGCCCGGCTACCCGGAGGATATCCGCGGCAAGACCTTCAACCTTAAGGTCATTCAGTGCGGCAGGGAATACGACATCACCGCCTCCGCCGATGAGCCGCTGCTGACCTCCATCGAGCGTGCGGGCATCGTCGCTCCCTCCCGCTGCCGCAGCGGCGAGTGCTCATGGTGCCGCTCAAAGCTCGTCTCGGGTAAGGTCTTTGTTCCGGAAAAGACCGACGGCCGCCGCAGAGCCGATATCGAGTTTGGCTACATCCATCCCTGCGCGTCCTTCCCTATGTCCGACATTGTGCTCGACGTACCCAACAGTACGCTTAAATGAAAGCCTGTCTGTCAATCTGTTGCCATTTTGTGGGGCGGAGACTATAATGTAGGCATCTGCAGGGCAACTCCGCGCAATAACGAAAAGGAGTATTGCCATGGATTTCGGAAATCTTACCGCCAAGGAGCTGTTTGACAATCCCGATACCGCCGCCGTTATCAAGTAGCTTGCGCCTCAGTTGCTCAAGTACCCCATAAAACTGCTCGGCAAGAAAAAGTGCGGCGAGATCTTTGACAAGGTCGTCGCCACTGGCATCGGCCCCGAAGTAATAGCAAAGGAAGCGTAAGCGCGCATAAACAAGATACTCGCAAGCCGATACATAGCAAACAGATATCCCCGGCGTCGGTATTATTCCAAAATCCGTACACCGCAAGACTCCTGTGCCACATCGCTGCCGAGCGTCTGAACGCTGGAATCCCACAATCGAATAAACAGAAAAAGGGCTTCCAAAGTCAGCAGTTGACCTCGGAAGCCCTTGATTTCAAGCCTTTTTCGGCACTTTTGTGCCGGAGAGGGCTTTGTCTTTTTGTATCAAAATCAGCAGGAACATTGATCCGCCACGACAAGCGGCTGTGCATGATGTATCCGCGCTTGAAGCTGCTGGCGGATGATGGCGTTATTTTCATCAGCATTGATGATATCGAAGTAACATACCTTCGCCTGATTATGGATGAGATTTTCGGGAAGACAAACTTCATTGCTCAGTTGATCTGGAAAAGTCGGCAAAACAAAGATACAGCAACATCGGCATCAACAAGATCGACAGTATGCTGAGAACGCCCAACTGCCCGTTCGTGCTTTTCGTCGGCACAAAGAAACTGGTAAAGCGCCGGGAGTTTGAAGAGTACATCAGCCGTACAATGGCAATTTGAAGGTAAGTTCACTATTGAGAAAAGGAAGCCCTTGTGCTACAATTATAAAATGCATAGGGACTTCTTCTCATAGTGAGAAAGGAGCTTCCGAATGGGTAAAAGTTTACGAGGCAAAGAATGTGGTAAGGGTATCTGCCAAAGAAAGAACGGTTTATATTACGCACGGTTCGTATGGTCATGCGTGATCTTGTTTTTATCAACTGGCGAACAGGAGAGCCAGCGAAGAACAGTTCCTATGATGCCCACTTATATAAGCTCTGCGATGAAGCAGGGATCAAACACTTTTGTATGCACGCCCTGCGACATACCTATGCTACAAGAGCAATCGAAAGCGGTATGCAGCCGAAAGTGCTGCAAAAACTGCTGGGTCATGCCAGCATCAAAACAACAATGGATCGGTATGTTCATGTGACTGCCGAATCGCTGGATTATGCCATCAAGCAATTTCAGCAAAATGGTGTAGTCTGATAAAATCCAATAAAGCCAAATGCGGAAATGGTGTAAAAATGGTGTAACAGCCAAGGCACCAAACGCTGAAACCCCTTGAAAATCAAGGAAAATCGAAGGAGAATGAGTACAAATGAAATTAGGTATCGTCGGACTGCCGAATGTCGGCAAGTCCACTCTCTTCAACGCGATCACCAACGCGGGCGCGGAGAGCGCCAACTACCCCTTCTGCACCATCGACCCCAATGTGGGCATGGTGGCGGTGCCGGACGCCCGGCTGGACAAGCTGGCAGAGATCTATGAGCCGGACAAAAAGACCCCGGCGGTCATTGAGTTCGTGGACATCGCCGGTCTGGTGAAGGGCGCCAGTCAGGGCGCGGGCCTTGGCAACAAGTTCCTGGAGAACATCCGCCGCACCGACGCCATCGTCCATGTGGTGCGCTGCTTCGACGACGAAAACATCATGCATGTGGTGGCCGATGCCAGCCAGAACGTGCCGGTAGACCCGCTGGGTGACATCGGCACCATCGATCTGGAGCTGATCATGGCCGATCTGGAGATGGTGAATCGCCGGGTGGAGAAGGCGGCCAAGGCCGCCAAGGGCGACAAGAAGTTCCTTCGGGAGGCGGAGGTATTCAAGGCGCTGGCGGCCCATCTGGACGCCGGGAAGTCTGCCCGTACCTTCGAGTGCGACAAGGAAGACCGCGCTATCATCGAGACAGCGGATCTGCTGAGCCTGAAGCCCATCATCTACGCCGCCAACATGGACGAGGACGGCTTCGCCCACTATGAGGACAACCGATATTTCGCGCTGGTCCGTGACCTGGCGGCCAAGGAGGGCGCGCAGGTGCTGCCCATCTGCGCCAAGCTGGAGCAGGACATTGCCGAGCTGGACGATCCCGAGGAGCGGGCCATGTTCCTGGCCGATCTGGGCATTGAGAAGTCCGGCCTTGACCGGCTGATCCAGTGCTCCTACGACCTGCTGGGGCTGATCTCCTTCCTGACCTACGGCAAGGACGAGTGCCGCGCCTGGACCATCCGCAAGGGCACCAAGGCCCCGCAGGCTGCCGGTAAGATCCACAGCGATTTCGAGCGCGGCTTCATCCGTGCCAGCGTCATCGCCTACAGCGACCTCGAGGCCAACAACTTCGACTATGCTG
>OGQZ01000674.1_pt1 | contig 28512 bp, 20 predicted proteins | sample 1553321 | NCBI WGS metagenome assembly OGQZ01 (sample SAMEA2579958, study PRJEB22360) | human gut metagenome | reverse complement strand
GTCGCCATCGCGCCGGACGAATTAAACCAGTACAGGGAGCCGTTGCACTCGTGAAGGCCGGTAGCCATGGCACCGCCCACGTCGGGCTCGAGCCAGTACCACGTGCCACTCTGAAACAACCATCCGGTATACGCCTTGCCGTTGGAGGCTGCATAATACCAGGTGCTGTCAATTAGTTGCCAATGATAAAGGGAGACATCAACATACGCGTAGTTCATATCAACGTTGCCGTTGATTCCAGGGACTTTTCCGTTGCTCTTATACTGCCAAAAACTGTAATTGCCGGTATAGTCACATTGCGAGTTATATTGAGCAATCCAATGATCCCAAGAGCTACTCTTAAATACAGAGTCAGTCAAAATGTTGTTAAACCAATTTAAATTTGCATAAATACCAGGCTCATATCCTGCGGCAGAAATCCTATTACAAAAAACCTGCGCCCTCGATGCAATTCCGGTTTGACGTCCATTTGCAATTATCGAGTTATCCTCAAGATCGTAATACACCGGCAATCTTGGATTATGCCCAGAAAGGCAATTGATCACCATTGATGCCTCATCAGCTGCCTGCTGATTATCAAAAGCATATGAATAGATATAGACGCCGTAGGGAATTCCGAGTCGCTCGCACTCAGAAATATTTCGATTAAATTGATAGTCAACTCGACCGCCCCAAGATGGAGCGCCAAATCCAACACGCAGAATAGCGAAATCGATACCAGAAGCCTTAACAGCATTCCAGTCAATACGTCCTTAATGCTCGCTGACATCGATGCCCCGCGCCGTAGCCCCATCGGGAAGAATGTCCATGGACAATAAGGCTATTCCATCTTCTTCGGAAGAAGCATCCTCTGCGACCAATTGCCCATCCTCATAACGCCAGGAATTCTCAACTAGGGACCGCGCAGCTTCCGCGTTCGAGGGGAAAACAAACACAGAAATGGGCGCAAGGACCATCAGCACCAACAATGCCGAAAATAACTTAAGATGTTTGCTCATGTAAACCTCGTCATTCGTTCTTGTTTGCGTTTAGCTTACAGCATGGCTGTGAAAGATTTCCGAACATCCAACTGGACAAGATGCCATCTAGGACGACAAACAACTGCACGTAATACCATAATGTAAACAAGAACTTCCCAGCAGGGTGAAACCAAGGACTCCTAGTCCCTACTCTTAGCCCCAAAGAATGCCGACATCAGTTAGCTTTCAAACCAGATGTCAAAAAGGTAGGGGACCCAGAGAGTCCCCTACAACGCGGAATTCTAACGAATCAAGATTACTTTCGATGGGCCCAAAGCAGTCAAACCGGAGATGCGATTTCCATAACCATCACTATGCCAGAACAAATTTTCGCTCGGCGAATTGCCCCAGAAAAAGCCAATGTGGCTATCGTCCGCATATGGGTTGTAAGGATTGAAGAACACAATGTCCCCCTTACGAGCCAAACCACTGCGTAACAACTCATCAATAGAGTTGAAATAAGTCACGTTCGCGCACGTATCGATAGCGTAGCCGTACCAACGATAAGCGTTTACGCAGCCGCCCCTTCCGGGACCTCCACTCCAAGGGGAATGGCTCTGCTCGGCGGCAATGGGAGCTAAATTCCCGCCCGCCTTCATATATGCATGCGATACAAATCCACCACAATTCATGCCCGTATAACCGTCCCAACGCGGATCACCCTTTGGGTACATGCACGTTTCCTGGCTGAGATGCGTGTCGTAGCGTGTTCCACGGTAATAGCCGTCGTTTTCGTGGCTCATAAGCCAATTGACCAAGCTGGACCTATTGACCCCCAAAACAGAACCAGACGTATTCAACCATGCACCACTTGCATTGAAGTAATAGTCAACGCCATCGATTTTCAGCCACCCGTTAGCAAACATGGCACCCGAAGGCTGGAGCCAGTACCACGTACCGCCGTCATTAAGCCATCCAGTTTTCATCTTGAATGTGGAAGGGTCCATCCAATACCACGCACCGTTGACATATTGCCAACCAGACTTAAGGACACCATTGGAAGATGCGTAATACCAAGTATTGCCACTTTCGTCAGAAGCGTCTTTCGACATAATCCAACCAGACGCCACGTTAACGACACCATTCGCATCCGCATAGAAAACCGCATCTCCAATATGAATCACACCTGGCAATGGAGACGAGTCAGTACGATCAGCGACTACAGGAGATCCATCAGATGAAGTAGGCAACGGCTCGCTCAGTGCTCCAGACAAATTCGCCCATGCCATACCATCGTTCAAGTTGATCCAGCACGAAGATGCCATTGCACCGGAATCATAAGAAAAATAGCGCTTGCTTCCTACCGCAAATTCACCAGTACGCATTGCGCCGGATACATCATCAAGGTAATACCAGGCGCTTCCGGACTTTATCCATCGCCCTCGTTGAATAGCTCCGTTTGATGCGGCGTAATACCAAGTACCATCAGCAAGTTCCCAGCCTGTTGCCATGGCACCTGAGCTCGTAAGGAAATAGGTGGACGAGCCCACTTGCACAAAGCCCGTGAGCATAATATGGCTTCCTGGATCCAGGTAATACCAAGAATTCCCTAGAAGTAACCAACCTCCATGCAGTAAGCCGTTGGAGTCAGCGTAATACCAGTTGTTGTCAATAAGTGCCCACTGGGAGGATAGCATGGCCCCTGAACTGTTAAAGATATAAGAGGTGCCATTGCATTCATTCAGCCCGGTGGCCATAGAACCGTCTGCAGGATCAAGCCAGTACCAACGACCCCCATCCGAGAGCCAGCCCTTTACCAGAGCGCCAGAGCCGGAAAAATAATGCCAGACAGAAGCATCAAGATGCCATCCGATAAGCATTGCACCAGAAGAAGAGAATCCATACGTGGCTCCCCCAATCTGCAGCATCGCATCGTGGACCATCTTGCCCTCATCATCCAGCCAATACCAGTTGCTGCCGTCTGAAAGCCAGCCTTTTACCATGGCGCCAGAACCGGAGAAATAACGCCAAGCAGAAGTGGAGCCCGTAGAATCTAGGTACCAGCCGACACGCATTGCGCCCGAAGAGGAGAAGGCATACGTCGCACCCCCGACTTGAACCAACCCATCCTGAGCCATTCGACCTTCGTCGTCGAACCAGTACCAGCTACCGTTTATATGTCTCCAAGAAGAAACAGCGATTGTTCCGTCGGACAAGCCCCAACGCCAAAAACCAGCCCCTTCTTCGGGTGATATCCACCCCTGATGCCAAATAATTTGATTCGAAACCTCGGAAGGGGTCTCATTATCCACCTGAGAGTTCTGCTCGACAGCGAAGGTCGATTCGCGCTGAGCATCAACGCCTGACTCGACAGAAGCAATAGCAACGTTAGATGCGGGACCTTCGTCAGTGTTATTCAAATAAAGGGCGTATAACATCGAGGGCGAACCCAAAAGGAGCCCCAAAGAAACAAGGCCCGAAAAGACCAGCACCCCGAATGACCATTTCTTCATAGCAGCACAGTATCCAATCACGCAGTGGCCCCGTCACCTCAGGGCAACGGGGCCTCAATCAAAACTAGCTCAGTAATGTACTAGCCAATTTGCTGGCAGTTTTTGCACTCTCGTGAAGCGCCACGCCTCTGGGCCTCCTGGATAGAGATCTGCGAATAGCCCTTTGCGTCCTTGCCAACGGTACGGCACTTATGCGTATGGTAAACATGGCTACCGCTCTTATACCAAACTAAACCATAGCCCGGAATCCACTTGCCGTCCTCGCCGACATAGTAGGAGCCAACCCAGGCATTCGTAGCCATGGCACCGGAAGACTGGAGGTAGTAGTCGCCGACCCAGGCGTCGTGGGCCATAGCGCCGGAACCGCTAAAGTAGTACCAGGCGCCGCCGACCTGACGCCAGCCGGTGACCATCGCGCCGGAATCGTCGAACCAGTACCAAACTCCACCAACGTTAGCCCAAGAGTTAGAGGCCATAGCGCCCGAACCTCCGAGCCAATACCACGTGCCGCCATTGCTGAGCCAGCCGGTTGCCATGGCGCCCGAACCGCTCGCATAGTACCAAGAGCCGCCTGCCAAGAACCAGCCAGTGGCCATTGCACCGGAGTCGCCGAACCAGTACCAGGAGCCGCCGAGGCTGCGCCAGCTGTTAGCGACCATGGCGCCCGAACCGTCGAGGTAGTACCACGTACCGCCGATGTTGAGCCAGCCAGTGGCCATCGCACCGGAAGCGTTGGCATAGTACCACGTCCCCGAAACGTTGATCCAGCCGGTCAGCATGACACCATACTCGTCGAAATAATACCAAGTTCCACCGATATTATGCCAACCGGTCAGCAGTTCGCCACTGGAGGTCGCATAGAACCACTTTCCATAGATGGAGTCATAGAGCCAGCCGCTATGCTGCATGCGGCCATCGGCGTTGGCACCAGGGGTGTTCAGGAAGTAGTTCTTGCCGTCAATCTGAACTCGGCCGTATGCCATATCATGGCTTTCGGGGTAGAAGTAATACTTGTCCCCACCGATAGACTGCCAGCCCGAAACTGCGGTCCCGTCAGCGCCAAAATAGTACCAGACAGCTTCGTATTCGTTATGCCACTGGTTCGTGACCATGGCGCCAGTTTCGGGATCGAAATAGCGAAGGTTGCCGTCCTCGCACCGAACGAGTCCAGTCTTCGGACGACCGTCGGAACACCATTCCGTAATCGGTCCACCGTCTCCGCCACCGCCAGCAATATCAGCAAATGAGGGCACCGGGGCAACCGTCATGCAGGCAGCGGCAAATGCAACAACTCCCAGCACTGTTAGTCCGCGCCATCTTTCTCGAAGGTTTTTCATACGACATCCTTTCTCCGAGATTTAAGGCTCTCTTAAGTTATTTTTAAACTATCAATTCAGTATTTCAACGGGAAATCGATAAAAGGTGTCTTTGTGACTGCAATTTAAATATGAGTCGCCACACCTCAACCGTTACGCTAAATAGCTTCTGAGTCAAACTGAGCGCATGAGCGAACCGATTTAATACAACCACCTGTAAAAATCTTGAGGCACGTTTTCGATATGACAAGAGCTGCTTGAACGAGGAGTACTTGAACCCCACCGCCCTTGCAGCTCTTGAGGATACTTTGCCGGAACTTGGCATTACTTCGCACTAAAACGAGAAGTACTCACTGTCGGAGGACAAGTTCGGCCCCAACCATGAATCGCCCGTCAAGAAGAACTCAGGCCAGCGTTGCATGAACAGTGCCTGTTCGCGCTTCCAGCGGCGCAACTTTTCCTCGTTGGCCTCTTCCCTGCCGCGCGAGGTGAACTCGTAGTGATACAGCTCGGCATAGGGCGTATAGATGGTGCGGTAGCCCGCCTCCCATACGCGCAGGCAAAAGTCTGCGTCGTTAAAGCCAACGGCGAATTCCTCGTTGTAGCCTCCGACCTGCTCAAATACGTCGCGTCGCACCATCTGACAGGCACCCGTCACGGCGCTAAAGTTGCCCGGGCGCACAGCACGAGCAAGATAGCCCTCGCGCTTTGCCGAGAAGTCTTGGTTGGCATGGGCAAGTGCGCCGCGCACACCGACCAAAATGCCAGCGTGCTGCACCAGATGGTCGGCAAAATAGAGCTTGGCGCCCACCACGCCCGCATCGGGACGCTGCAGATACCCCATCATCTCTTCGATAAAATCGGAGCTTATGACCTCGGTATCGTTGTTGAGCAGCAACAGGTAGTCGCCCCTGGCGTGCTCCACACCAAAATTGACGATCTGAGAGTAATTGAACTCGCCCGGCCAGTACACAACGCGCGCGGTGCCCTTACCTTCGGATGCTGCAGCCACGCGCTCCGGCAGGGTTTCGTAATACGCAAACGTCTCCGGGGCTTCGCTGTTGTTCTCCACCAAGACGATCTCGTAGTTGGTATACGTGGCCTTCTGAGCGATCGACGTCACACAGGTATCGAGCGTCTCAACGTGATCCTTGGTGGGAATCACGATGCTCACCAGCGGCGCAGGCTCCGGCAGCGCATAGCGCATGCGGTAGACAAACGGCGTCTCGGTCTCCTCGACCGTTCCGCAAATGCCCAGTGCGTTAAAGTGGCGCTGAAGCGCAAGGCGCCCGGCTTCAATAGCATACGGCTTGCTATCGGCAGAACCATCGGCGGTCGATCCCGGATGAACGCGCCAGTGATACAGCACGTGCGCAACATGCTCAAACCGCGCGCCCGCCGCAAGGCAGCGAAGCGTCAGGTCGTAGTCCTGGGCACCCGCAACGTCTTCTGGGGACGTGCCAATGTAATCGATGAGCGCCTTCTCCAGCATCAGGAAATGCGTCACACAGTTATGACTATAGAGCAGATCGGCGTTGAGCTTGGTCTTAAAGACCGGCTGACCCCACTCCCCCGTTTTCTGAAACACGTCCTCGTCGCAGAACAGGACCTGGGGGCGCTCGCCCTCGGCCGCCTTATTCAGCGCGGAAACATACTGGAATAACGCGTCCGGTTCCAGAATGTCGTCATGGTCCAAGAACGCGATGTAGTCTCCAGTCGCCTGCTGAATACCAGCGTTGGTGTTGAGCACAATGCCGCCGTTGCCAGGCAGCTCAATCCGACAACCCCGCTCGTCATTGGCGGCAGCCGCAAGATTGGCCACCGCATCCCATTCGGGCGAGGCGTCCATAAGCAGCAATTCCCAGTTGCCATAGCTCTGAGCTAGCACCGAGTCCAGCAGCTCGCGCAGGTAGACCCGATCAGTTTTATAGCACGGCACCACAATGCTCACGAGCGGTCTATAGGCAAAGGCCGCCGAAGCGACACGTTGGCACGCCAAATCGCCCGGCTTTGCGCGATGTTGCTCAAACCAACGTCGATAAGCTGCGTCGTCCGCACGCGCGTCCTTCATGCGGTTCCAACTGTCATCGACCATGCCGTTGTACAGGCGACCATCCATGGCGCAAAACCCGCCCTGGAACTGCTCTGTGGGATCGCTCACAATCGCGACAAAATCCCGTATATCCCGAGGCATCTCTACGCTCAGATACGTTTTATTGACGCGGCAACCGTTGCGCTGCGGCACATCGACCTGCGACTCAAACACATGCACGGTGGCATCGATGGCATTCATATGCGTATCGAAGATCTGGAGCTCAGGTGCGCACTGGGGATCTCCCGCCCAGGTAACCTCATAGCGCCACACCGCGCCGGCGTCTGCCAGCAAATAGCGAATGGCATCGATCTCGTAGCGACCGCAGCATTCGCCACGCTGCGCATCGCGGATAAGCGCGCACAGCGCAGTCTTTGCTTTGTAGTTAATCTTAGATTCCAGCTTGGCCACGCGGCTATCGAGGCGAATGGAGCCCAACCGTTGGCCACCGGATGCAAATGTGACGTCAATCGTAGAGCCATCCAAAAACGGAAGCACCAAGACAGCGAGCTCGCGCTCGTAATCGGAAACGGAAGGACAAAGCGCCAGCACACGGCCATGATCGACCGGGAGCACCAGCGACGGCACACAAGAACCGCTCGTTGTCGCGTGGGCAAACGCTTGAGAACCCTCCCGCTCAATAAGCGCGGCGACATCCTGACCGGCAAAACGAAGCAGCACAAACAAACGGCCCTGACTGCGGCAAAGTGCCAAACGCTTGATACTCATCTACACTTCTCGCTTTCCCAGGGCGTTCGCTGCCATGCGTTTGCAGGCACCCAGGCGCCCAAACCTCAAGACATCGTAATCGAACATGAGCTTTTTGCACGCACGGGCATTGGGGGCCTTGCTGGTAAGCGCCGCACGCACCATAGCAGCAACAGACGGGGCACATTGCGCGAGCGCGGCATCGTTGCCCACAGCAGAACCGGCAAGGGCCGCGGCGATGGCAGCAAACACCTTGCCGCAGTCCGAGCCCAGCAACCTGAGCGCATCGTACAGCACCAGATCGCAGAGAAAGTACGCCAGGTCATCGGCATGCTGTACATCGAGACCGTCGCACTGCCAGTCAGCCAGCACCGCGGAGTAAATCTTCACGTGCTCTAGCAGTCGCGTCTCGTCGTCATAGCGCATGGTGTCCATGAGCGAACCCTTGCGCGCCACGCGGTAGTCATACAGCTTGTTCGAGATAAGCGCGGTCTTACGCGAACGACCGTACACGGCGAAATCGAAGACCTGGTCCTCGCCATACTTAACGGTTTCGTCGAACACGATCCCGTTGCCCAGCAAAAACTCACGCTTGCAGGCGGTGCGCCATGCAAAGGGGCGAGATGCTTCCTTAAACAGCAGGTCAGAGCTATAGCCTTCAAACGACACATCGCGCGGGCTCAGCACATAGTTAAGCCACGGATACCCCGCCTCCAGCGGATACGGGTTCGCGCCAAAGGTCAAAACGTCGCAGTCCTCGCGCTCAAAGGCATCGACGATCACGCGGCATGCATCGGGCGTAAACCGGTCGTCGGAATCCAAAAACGCGACGATAGGCGCCGTGGACGCAGCGATGCCGGCATTACGTGCACTCGACAGGCCACCGTTCTCCTTATCGACCAGCGTAAAACGCGCATCCTTTTCGCAATAGGCAGCCGCAATATCGCGCGAACCGTCCGGCGAGCCATCGTTGACCAGCACGCCTTCCCAATCGGGCATGTCCTGAGCAAGCAGGGAGTCCAGGCACCAGGCCAGGCACTCCTCCACCTTATAGATGGGAACGACAACGGAAATCTTGGGGGTAACCATAATCACTCGCTCCTACTGTGCGGCCGGAACGTCATCGGGGTGCGGGTTGTCGCCGTAGGTGCGCTGATACGTCAGCACGCGCCAGACCAGCGGCAGGCCGCCGATCTTAAAGTAATGCTTAAACGTATTGAGCTTGCCCGGCTTCTTGAAGTCAAAGCGCGACTCGATATAGGCGCGGGGCGACTTGACCATCAGGCGCAAATCGGTCTCGCCGCGTGGATCAAACAGCGACAGGTCAAAGCGACCGGCATCCCAGTCGGCCTTGAGCTCGGGTGAAGCCTTCTCCCAAAACTGCCCACGCAGCTCATCGACCAGGCGCTCATCATTCCAACGGTACGTATCGACCTTCATGCGCATTAAAATGCCCTGGAGCTGAGCCTTGAGCTCGGGACGCTCATCCAAAAAGCGCTGCATCTCGGCATATTCGTCGCATACGCAAAACACCTTGTTGGGCGAATTAACGGAGCTCTTCTCGTTATCCTGGCGATAGCACAAAATGGGGTCCGCAATAAACGCGGCGCGCTCGGCGCACGCCCAAACCTTAAAGTTAAAGCCTGCGTCCTGATACGAGGCACCCGGCGTGGGGAGGAACCGAATCTGATTGGCGTTAAGGAACTCACGGCGATAGATAGCCGACCAAATGGAAGGTTTGCGGTAGAAGATGCCCGGACGATCGACGGGGCGATACGCGGCGCCCGTCATATGCTCGTCGATGATCCCAAACAGCTCACGTCGCTCGCTGGGCGTGGACCAATACAGGCAAAAGTCGCCCTTAACCACATCGGCATGCTCAGCATCGGCCTTGGCGACCAGCTTTTTGAGCGAATCCTCAAACATAAAGTCGTCGGACTCAAGGATGCCCACGTACTCACCGCGCGCCATCTCCAGGCCGCAGTTCATCGAGTCACCGTAGCCGCTGTTGGCTTTGTCGATCATCTTTACACGGGGATCGCGCTCCATGTACTCGCGGATGATATCTGGCGAGCTATCGGTGGAGCCGTCGTTGATACAGATGATCTCGATGTCCTTGAGCGTCTGCGCCACGGCGGAATCGAGGCACTCGCGCAGGTAGCGCTCAACATTGCAGATGGGGACAAGCAGCGAAACTTTAGGGTTATCAGAGTTCTGCAAGAGAACCTCCTGTTGAATAGCGTGTAACAGGGTTATTTTAGCAGCCGAGTTGCGGCGGGCGGCAGCGCTTGGAATTAGATAAAGCGCTCCAGGCAGGCTTTGAGACCGCGAGTCGAAAGATAGAACAGCGTGGCGTCTGCCATCGAAACGCCCGAGGTCGCCGCAACGAGCTTGTGGGCAACACGGCGAACGGCGCCCTTAGCAGGCATATCCGCCCACTCAGTTCCCAAAAATGTCGTGAGGTCCATGTTGACGCAAGCCGCCACGCGATGGAAGTCGTCGGCATCCAAGCGCGCTAGGTCGAACACAATTAGGTCCAAAAACCAAGTTATCAGCTCGCCGGGGCACAGGTCCCAAAGACCGTAGGCCGCCCAGTCCTCCAAGACCTCCTCGAGCATCCTCATGTGGGCGTCAAGCTTTTTGGCGCGAGCCTCGGCACTGTTGAACTCGTGCGTCGCCGATTCACTCTCCATCACGTAGTGGTAGAACTTGTCCGGCATGACGACGGTCTTGCGGGCAAGCGCATAAGCCGCAAATTGGAAGACGACGTCCTCGCCCAAAGCCAAACCGGGGGCGAAGCGAATACCTTCGCGATTGAGCAGCTCGCGCGAAAAAGCCGCGCGGCAGGCATAGGGCTGCGCATTCGAATGGAACAGCAGTTGGGGATCACGGGCGCCAAAGATACCAGCTTTGGGGCTCATGAGTTGCTGGACGCGTTTGGGGGCAGCATCGGCAGGTTCACAGACGCCGCCAAAAACGGCGGTCTCGGCATCCGCAGACTCCATGGCATGCAGCACGCGCTCGACCGTCTGGGCATCGATATAATCGTCGGCGTCCACAAAAAAGACGGTCTCGCCCTCGGCAGCATCGATACCGGCATTTCGAGCGCACGAGACGCCCGCGTTTTCCTGGTCAATCACCAGTACACGATCGTCGGCCTGCGCGATCTGGCGCAACGCGTTCAACGAATCATCAGTCGAACCGTCGTTGACGCAGACAACCTGAATCGAGCGCTCGGACTGGGCCAACAGCGAATCGAGGCATCGCTGAATCGAGCGCGCAGAGTTGTAAACGGGGACGACAATGGTAGCTTTAGGACACGAGGCCTCTCCCATGCCGACCTACCCCCTCAGCGATTCGATGAGGAAGGCAGCAACCACGCCTGGGCCTCCAACCGAGGCGTAATACTTAGCACGCCCCAAGGCACCATCCGTCGCAAAACTCGGGTGCTCGTCAACCCAGCCCTCAGGATCTTTGAGGATGGCAGCGAGATTTGCGCGCTTCCACGGCTTGAGGTCGTCAAGCGAAAAGTCCCCGGCGTCCAAGGCCGCCTGAAATTCCTTGGCCATCTGCACCAGGAACTCCTTATAGAACTTAGGCGCCAGGCGCACGTAGTTCCACATGTACGAATCGTACTTAATGAGCTGATTGAACATGAGCATGCGCGCGACATCGACGCTTGCGTGGTCGCGGGCATAATCCTCTCGAATCCAACGCTCAATCTCGGCATACTCGGTATTGACGCAAAAGACCTTAGCCGAAGAATTGACCGAGGAATTCTCGTTGTCCTGTCGATACGACAAAACAGCATCATGCAGGTAAACAGCCTTATCGGCGCACGCGATCACCTTAAAGGCGAATGACGTGTCCTGAAAGGATGCCCCCGGAGTCGGCAGGAACTTAATGCCGTTGCGCTCAAGAAAATCGCGACGGTACACTGCCGACCAAATCGACGGCTTTTGCTTAAAGAACTGCGTCGTATCGCTCGGGTGCACTGGCTTGCCACAGTCCTTGGCTTTAAACATCTCGTGCAGCGAACGGCGCTCCTCGGGCTTAGACCAGTAGAAATCAAAGTTCGCCTTCGCAAAGTCGGCATTATTGCTATCGGCGGCCGAGACAAGCTTTTCGAGTGCGTCGGGCGCCATAAAGTCATCGGACTCCAAGATGCCAACGTACTTGCCACGCGCCATCTCCAGACCGTGGTTCATCGAGTCGCCGTAGCCGCTGTTGGCCTTGTCGATCATCTTGACGCGTCTATCGCGCTCCATATACTCGCGGATAATCGCCGGCGAGTTGTCGGTCGACCCGTCGTTAATGCAGATGATCTCAATATCCTTGAGCGTCTGCGCCAGGGCGGAATCGAGACACTCGCGCAGGTAGCGCTGAACATTGTAAATGGGAATAAGCAGCGACAGAACAGGGCTGCCAGAGGCGTTAGTAGACAAATGTGCTCCTTAGGAAATACCTGTCGTTTCATGGTATCAAAGGGTCAGCGCGCCAGCGGGCGTTTATATAATCTATGGAGCCTCTTGCGGGAAAGCAGCCCCACATCATGCGGCGGGCCCATGGCAGGTTCCTGCGTTTTATTCAAAGCTTGCCGTCAAGGTGCGCCGAGCCTTTACAATAGGACAGTCCCAAGGACGTATTCGATAGCTTCCGTGCAGCGCTCGCCCGCCGCGCGTGAAAGGATATATTGCCCCATGCCTTCAACCCTTCCCGCTCCCATCGATAAGCTCGCCATCGTCGTCGTTACGTACAAGCGCCAGGAACTCCTGGCCAACTTGTTCGACTCTATGACCGAGCTCACGGCAACGCCCTGGCGCATCGTGATTGTCGATAACGAGAATTCGCGCGAGACCGAGGCCATGTGCACCGCATTCAACGAGCGCCTCGCCAACCTGTGGGGCATCGACACCGAGCAGCCCGACGCGCAGGGCGGCACCGACCGTGTCATCTACGCCCCGCAGCTCGAAAACGGCGGCGGTGCAGGCGGCTTCTCCGCCGGCACTAAATGCGCCTACGACCTGGGCGCCCAGTGGTTCTGGGTGATGGACGACGACGTGCTCGTCATCCCCGAAGGCATCGAGCGCTTGGCCAAATGGACCGACCGCTACGATGTTATCCAGGGTTCGCGCTTGGACTTTGACGGCGGCGCCTTCTTTTGGCAGTACCAACTCATCCTTTCGCTCGGCATTCCCAACCCTGTCGCCAAGTGGGACTTGGGACCCGAGGGCTACCACGCCATGAACCAGCTATGCTTTGAGGGCGGCTTGTTCTCGCGCCGCGTGGTCGACAAGATCGGCCTGCCCGATGCGCGCTTCTTCATCTACGGCGACGATGCCTGCTACGGCTACGTGGCCAGCCAGCACTTCCCCGCCGCCGTTGTTGCCGACGTGGTGCTCAAGCGCGCCCGCGCCGTCTCTAACTGGGACATCGCCGGCAAGCGCCAGCTCAACTCTACGAGCGACACCAACCGCTACTACATCATGCGCAACCGAGGCTTCCTCGCTCGCTATATGCAGATCTACGGTGACTACCACCCCATGCTGTTCCGCCTGGGCAATGCCGCGACCTTCTGCAAGGAATTCATTCGCCTGGCCGCCGTTGACAAGTGCTTTAAGACCGGCATTCCGGCGCTGCGCCGAGGCATGAAGGACGCCCGCAAGATCGTCAAGGATCCCAACTGGAAGCCCATGCCGCCCATGAAGGACACCGAGTAACGGAAGCCGGAAACACCTCGGCGCTTAAAGCCACTGGCACACCGTAGCCACATGCTGCCCATCAAAACCGAACCCCCAGCGCATGCGACCCACGCCGGGGCGCGGCACACGGATTTCGTCGATGCCGTCGCGCTCTATGTCGAGTAGTGACTGCACGGCCAGCAATTCCAACCCTAGTGCATCCACATCGGGGTCATACATCAAGTTAATCGTTATCAGCGGGCGCTCGTCCAGCATGCCAATCGTGTCTGCTACGTCGAACATAGCACCCGTAGGGAAAACCTGGATGTCCCAGCGACCCGCGCCACACTTTCGCCTCGAGGCAGGATTGGCATAGCCCGGCAAGCCAAAGCAGAGCCCCTGCAAGAGCAGATGATATGGCAGAGGCTTATCTGGGTCGGTCTCACCGATTCCCGCATCCCCCAAGATGCGGCTTAGCGCCCGCCTCACGGTATCCTCGTTCCCATGGCACAGCCCGTCGCGAAACGCATCGACGTCTCGAATGTCTTCTGCAGTGCACTCAAACCACTCAATAATCACTAGACGCAAGGCCTGGCGAAGCTCGTTATTGGGCAATCGCAAAGCACGGAGGCGATCGCCATGCTCTGGCTCCTCAGTCATATCCGTCGTGAGAAAACCGGACAGATACAGCGCTGTCCACATGCCAACGTCAGGCGAGACATCTGGCTCTGCAGTGCCCAAACAAAGCGGGACCTCAGCACACCCATGGGCCTCGAGCAAATCAAACAAGACCGAAAGGCGGTCGAGATTCCACCCGGCAACTGCCCTACTCAGACCATCCGCATACCCATACAAATCGGCGCGTACAGGCGCCGTGCAGCCTCGGTCCAGAAAACCGATCGCACGCGCCGAACTCGAGCAATAGACCCTACCAAACCGATATCCCTCGAGCCATTCACGCGCATCATCAAGGTATTCCTCGCGCCCAGTATGATTCAACAGAGCCTGGACCTCAGCATCCGAAAAACCGAAACATCGGTCACACCACGCCGACAGCGGCGTCGTCAGACAATACGAGCAGCCGCGCGAAGAAAGCGCCGCTTCAGCAGGGCCGGGACACTCCCCCATCAGACACGTCAGCCGCAACGAATCGCGCGCAGTGGCAATGGCGTCGAACAGCACGCGATCGAATAGCCCTGCCGGATCGGCGCCGGAAGCGACCCTCGCGCTCGCACGGCCCAACCACGCCGCGTCGTACCCATCAACGAGCAATACAACCTGCTCATCGCAGGCCATCTCCAGCAGCTCAATGAGCACGCCAAGCACCGAGGCGACCTCGTCCTCGCCCGCCGCGCCACGCGCAACACGTTCGATGTGACGCACCTTGTCTCGAGCTAAATCCGGAGCCTCCAAAAGCGCCAGCAGGCGGGCGCACTCGCCCGAAAGGGCATCGCGCACGGCGCCGGTAACAGCGGCGCCACGCCTCGCAGCGGCAGCTGAAAAGTCGAGCATGATGACCGGATAACACGCGTACTCATCACGATAGCGACCACTGCCCGCCTGCCAAATCTGAGTGCCGACGAACGGACTTCGATCTGGCCGCCGGTGATCAAGTCGTTCCAAATAGCATTTGAGCATCGATAGATTCATGCTCTTGCCAAAACCCTTGGGCCGACAGCAAAGTGCAACAGGTGCTTCGCTGTCCAATATATCGGCAATAAACATAGTCTTATCGACAAGTAAACACCGATTGATTGCATCGGAAAAGTCGTGTACATCAACCGGTAGAGCTGCGTTATCCACATGATTGAGCAGCCGTGCGCCAAACGCATGAGCAACACCATAATTCGCCTGTTCAAACACCGTAAACTCTCCCCCTAACGCAGCACGATGCCCATTGTAACGAGCGGATAAAGCGAAACAATATCGACATGCAAACGTTTCGGGCAACGGTAGCAACATGGGGCATGAGGGGGCATAACAAATCGTTGCACAACAAAAACGGGGTCCGATGCAGGCACATCGAACCCCGTCCTTAACTCTTATAGAAAACGATCTGGAAGATTACTCCTCCGAGCCATCCTCCCCAGAAGCCCTCTTCTGCTGATCGAGCTTATGCTTACCACTTACGATAGACGTAGCGCCCAGTGTGGCCAAGCTTGCACTGGCAAGGCTCGCCATAACGATAAGGTCGCCCGTCTTGGGCATGTTACCGCCAGATGACTTGGTCGTTGTAGTCGTCGTGGTTGTAGTGGTCACCGTCTTGGAGTCATTTTGCTCTTGGTTCTGGTTGTCGGTGTTGCCCTTGCCGCCGTCCTCGCCCTGCTGCTTTCCGTCCTCGGTCTTGCCCTTGTTCTCGTCCTTATCCTCAGATTCAGACTTCTTACCCTCGTCCTTCTTCTGAGCGGACTTGTCGTCCTTCTCCCCAGAGCTAGAACCCTTATCGGATTCGGTCTTCTCAGAAGCCTTGTCCTTGGAGTCGCCCTTTGCGGCCTCGGTCTTTTCCGTGGAAACCTGATCTGAGTTGTCCTTGTTCTGGGTCGAGCCGTTATTGACGCCAGCCATCAGCGAAGAACTCAGCGTAGAACCAAGCTGCTCGGAGAAAGAAGGCTTCTTGTCCGGCGAAGCAACGGGAGCGTCCGGCGCTTTATTCGAGTCGTCCTTGGAAGCATCGGAATCAGGGGTTGCATCAGAGCCGGAGCCGTTGTTAGAGCCGGTGTCAACGGACGAATCGCTCGAGCCGGTGGATGAGTTAGAGGTGTCAGCGTCGGTCGAACCAGAAGCGTCGCTATCCGTATTGCCGGCAGAGCTTGAAGACGAATCGCCCGCAGCAGAGCCGTTCGAATTGGAGCCGTTCGAGGTAGAGCCGTCGTTGGTAGTGCCACCAGCAGAGCCATTACCGTCAGCATCGGTCGAGGGCGCATCCATCCTGTCATCGTTGGCATCGTCACTCGAGTCGTCATTCGAATCAGGCGTCGGCGAGGGCGCCGGCGTAGGCTCGGGCCGCACGGGCGTCGCAGCGGCAGCGGCCTCGTCCTCGGCAATATAAACCAAGCAGTCCTTCAGCTCATTCTTATAACGATTCTTCCAGCCCTCATGATACTGGGGCTGACTTGAAAACTTGGTGGCAACATTGTTGACCACGCTATTGGAGAGCGCCGTCACAAACTCGCGGTCGGACATATCGTTGGAAAGATTCGCCCAGCGGAAAAAGTCCCTGCAGCCACCAGTGCCGCACATGTTGGTAATGCTCCACACCATGCCCTTGACGCAATCGGCGCGGCCCGAAATATCAATACCCAGGCCGCTCTTGAGCCACGCCTCGGTCACCGCATAGTACGAGTTGTACGCATAGGCATCTTGAAGTGCTGAGAACTCAACAGGATCGGTGTTGTAAGCACCCTGGAAAGCCTCCTGCGCGATACGGCCCAGCTCGGTGAGCTGACCGTTCTCGGACATGGGATTGTTCGCGTTGGAAATCTCGCTGCCGCGATCAATCGCATCCTTGAGCATGCTGTATTTTTCGGGGTTGTAGTTGTAGACCTGCTTCATAAACGGAATGAGCGACCAACGACGGTCGAACTGGTAATAACCCAGCGCGTTATAGCCGTCACCGTACGAAAAGCCCTGGTTGTAGTTGCCATGGCTCTCGTACTTGGTAAAGTACTTCATCTCGGGAGTCACGTTGACAAACGAAACGCCCTGGACCGACCTCAGCACGCCCGAGAAGGACTGCTGGGTGTAGAGACCCTTATCGATATCGGTGGCATCCGAGGCAACGCCCGGCGTGGGCTCCTCGGCAGCGGCGGGTGCCGGCGCGGAAATGGCGCCAAACGAAAGCGCCAGCGTCAGGCCCGCGACAATAGCAGAATGCTTGGGCTGCATAAGATCCTCCCTGCATTGGTATAGTTAAAGTGCAGTTTGCAAAGATAAGAGTAAGTATTGCAGCTCGCCCGTTGTTGCACAACAACCCCTCGGTAAACGGCAACAACCCTCCGCGAAATCTTAAGGAATTGCGCTCAACCTACAGCTTAATGTCAAAGTTGATCTCGGGAACGGCGGCCAGGTCGGCCAACGTCACGCCGTCGACGTACTTTTCGATCACGTCGTCCAGGCCGCGCCAGAACTTGACGGTCGAGCAAAGATCGCTGCGAGTGCAGCTGTTGTCGATGCCATCGCACGCCACTGGAGCCGTGCTGCCCTCGACGGCGCGCAGGATGTCACCCGCACGTACCTCGGAGGGATCCTTGGCCATCATGTAGCCGCCGCCCTTGCCGCGCACGCTCTTAAGCAGGCCCGCCTTCATAAGCGGACGAACCAGCTGCTCCAAATACTTTTGCGAGATATGCTCGCGGTCGGCAACCTCGCGCAGGGCAATCTTGCCCTCGGCGTCACCGAGCGCCGCGATATAGATCATCAGCCGGAGGGCATAGCGGCCCTTGGAAGAAATGAGCATACCTACCCTCCCATCGTTGCTGGGACAAAATACCAGGAGTGTTTGTCCCAAATCTTATGCACGCGGGGCAAACAAACCTGATTATTATGTCCCACATCTAAAAAGTCGAGTGGATTAGTCGGGTTTTCCCTTGACTAACGCCGAACCCATAGTAACTTTATTCCGAGAAGATTCCTAGGGTTTAGTACACCTATGAGTACACCATATACAGAGAGGGACAGCATGAGCGCAAATCCGCTGCTTTCCATCGAAGGTCTGACCGCCTCCGTGGACGAGAAGACCATCCTCCACAACGTCAACCTCAACGTCGCCGCCGGCGAGACCCACGTGCTGATGGGACCCAACGGCGCCGGCAAGTCCACCCTCGGCCACCTGGTCATGGGCGACCCCGTCTACACGGTCAACGACGGCCGCATCGTCTTTGACGGCCAGGACATCACCGAGCTCACCACCGACAAGCGTTCGCGCGCCGGCCTGTTCCTGAGCTTCCAGGCCCCGGTCGAGATTCCGGGCGTGCCACTGTCGAGCTTTTTGCGCGCCAGCATCGCCGGCCGCCCCGACCTGGAGATGAAGGGCAAGGAGTTCCGCCGCCGCGTGAAGGAGCTCGCGGCCGAGCTCAACATGGATACCGCCTACCTCAACCGCGAGCTGGGCGTGGGTTTCTCGGGCGGCGAGAAAAAGAAGGTCGAGATGCTCCAGCTTCTGCTGCTGCAGCCCAAGCTGGCCATCCTGGACGAGACTGACTCCGGCCTGGACGTCGACGCCCTTTCCACCGTCAGTCATGGCATGGACGCCTACCGCAAGAGCTGCGACGGCTCCATGCTCATCATCACGCACAACACGCGCATCCTGGAGCACCTGGATGTCGACCGCGTCCACGTTATGGTCAAGGGTCACATCGTGCGCGAGGACGACGCCTCGCTGATCCCCTGGATCGACAAGAACGGCTTTGAGACCTTCGAGCGCGAGGCCGCCGAGCAGCGCGCCCAGGCCGAGGCCGCCGCTGCCGAGCAGCAGGCGTAAAGGGGCGACGCAATGACCAAGAACCGCACCGAGGTCGCGGACATCGACCGCAGCCTCTACGACTTCACCTATGGCGAGGAGGGATTTGAGCGCCTCGACGCCGGCATCACGCCCGACATCGTGCGCGAGATCAGCGCCAAGAAGGACGAGCCGCAGTGGATGCTCGACCTGCGCTTAAAGTCCCTCGAGATTTTTAATCGTTTTCCCGACCCGACGTGGGGCCCCTCCATCGAGGGCCTGGACATGGATAACATCGTCACCTATGTCAAGCCCAACACCGACCAAAAGCACGACTGGGAGTCGGTGCCCGACGACATCAAGAGCACCTTTGAGCGCCTGGGCATCCCCGAGGCCGAGCGCAGCTATCTGGCAGGCGTCGGCGCGCAGTACGACTCCGAGCTCGTCTACCACAACATGCAGGACACAGCGTCTAAGATGGGCATCGTCTACTCCGGCATCGAGGAGGCCCTGCACGACCCGCAGTGGGAACCGCTCATCCACGAGAAGTTTATGACGCTCATCCCGCCCACCGACCACAAGTTTGCGGCCCTGCACGGCGCCGTATGGTCGGGCGGCTCGTTTGTCTACGTGCCCAAGGGCACCAAGCTCGACTTCCCGCTGCAGAGCTACTTCCGTCTTAACGCCAAGGGCGCCGGCCAGTTTGAGCACACGCTCATCATCGTCGAGGACGACGCCGACCTGCACTTTATCGAGGGTTGCTCCGCGCCCAAGTACAACGTAGCCAACCTCCACGCCGGCGCCGTCGAGCTCTTTGTGGGCAAGCGTGCGCACCTGCGCTACTCGACCATCGAGAACTGGTCCAAGAACATGTACAACCTCAACACCAAGCGTGCGCGCGTGGACGAGGACGGCGACATCGAGTGGATCAGTGGCTCCTTCGGTAGCCACGTGGGCTACCTCTACCCCATGAGCGTGCTCAACGGTCGTCGCGCCCGCTCGAGCTTTACCGGCATCACCTTTGCCGGCGCCGGGCAGAACCTCGACACCGGCTGCAAGGTCGTGCTCAACGCGCCCGAGACCTCGGCAACCGTCGAGACCAAGGGCATCTCCAAGAGCGGCGGCATCCAGACGTTTCGCAGCTCTATCGTTGCCACACCCAAGGCCGAGGGCTCCAAGGCAACCGTGAGCTGCCAGTCACTGATGCTCGACGACCAGAGCCGCTCCGACACCATCCCGGCCATGGACATCCGCGCCAAGAACGTCGACATCGGCCACGAGGCCACCATCGGACGTATCGGCGACGATAAGGTGTTCTACCTGATGAGCCGCGGCATCTCGGAGGAAGAGGCCCGCACCATGATCGTCAACGGCTTTGCCAACCCGGTCTCCAAGGAGCTGCCGCTGGAGTACGCCGTCGAGATGAACAACCTGATCAAGCTCGAGATGGAAGGAGCGATCGGATAATGAAACAGGAAACCAACACGCCGAACGCATTTACGTCATCCGAGCTTCTGCAGTGCGACGTATCGGGAGCGACGAGCCCGACGACGCGTACTAAAGGTACGCGAGGAGGGTCGGAGCCCCGAGACGGCGTGCTGCAGGAGATCGGGGGCGTCAATGCGATGCCGGCCGCCACATGGGGTTGGCTCAAGATGAACCAGACCAAGCTCGAGCTCTCTGACGAGCTTGCCGCCGCTCCCACCGAGGCCGTTGAGGTCGAGGGCCTGGACGAGCAGTTTGCCGGCTCGGACGACGCCTTCGATGCCGCCATGGAAGCCATCGCCGAGCGCTTCCCCGAGCGCCGCGCCTCCGCGCCCGGCGATGCCGCCGACCGCGCCCGCATCACGCCCGAGACCGAGCTCGACGTGCCCGCAACCTCCGTCTACCAGGCCGGCGCCATTAAGCTCGAGGAAGAGCTCTCCCCTGCTGAGGCCTTCGAAACCGGCATGGGTGAGGCTGCCTACGCCTACTTGGCCGAGCACGCTACCAAGCGCATCGTCATCGATGCACCCGCATACAAGCACGCCACGGTTACCGTGCGCGTGAGCGGTGTCGATGCAGCCGCGGCCATCGCCGCCATCGACGTCGTCGCCCGTCCTCAGTCAACGCTCGATCTGCTTATTGCCCTGGACTCCCCCGTTACCGGCGAGGGTGTCGTGGGCTCCGTGCTACGCGTGTGCGCCCACGAGTACGCCACCGTCAACGTGACCTGCACGCAGACGCTCGACGATAGCTGGATCGCGCTCGACGACACCGGCCTGTTCCTGGACGAGGGCGCGCGCGTCAACGTGCAGCACACCGTCCTGGGTGCTGGCGCCAGCGCCACCGGCCTTGCCGGCGACCTGCTAGGCGATACCGCCAAGGTCACCATCGATACTGACTACCTGGGCGCCCGAGAGCAGGTGCGCGACTTTAACTACGAGCTGCGCCACCGCGGTCGCAAGACCGAGTGCGAGATCGACGCCAACGGCGTGCTGACCGGCACGTCCAAGAAGGTCTACCGCGGCACCATCGACCTCGTGCACGGCTGCAAGGGTGCAACCGGCACCGAGCGCGAGACGGTGCTTTTGGCCAACAAGGGCGTCGACAACAAGACCGTTTCCGTCATTCTCTGCGACGAGGACGACGTCGCCGGCAACCACGGCGCCACCATCGGTCACGTCCGCGACGAGCAGCTGTTCTACCTCGCCTGCCGCGGCCTTGACCAAAACGCCGCCGAGGACCTGTTCATCCGCGCCAAGCTGGAGGACGCCGCGCTTTCCGCCACCGACGAGCGCACCCGCGCAGCCGTCGTCCGCCTTGGCAACAACCTGATCGACAACTTTGAAGAGGAGCTCGCATGATCGACACCGAGCACGTTAAATGCGACACCTGTACTGCCCCCGAGCCCATGGAGCTCGACGCCAGCGACGAGGCTTCGCGCGGCTGGCCCACTGTGGACATCGAGACCAACCCCTACAAGGCGCAGTTCCCGCTGTTTCAGCAGCACCCCGAGATCGCCTTCCTCGATAGTGCCGCCACCGCGCAGCGCCCTGCCTGCGTGCTCGACGCCGAGCGCGACTTCTACCAGCGTATGAACGCCAACCCCCTGCGCGGCCTGTACTCGCTGTCCGTCGAGGCCACCGAGGCCATCGCGAAGGTCCGCCAGCAGATCGCCGACCTCATCGGCGCCTCACAGGCCAACGAGGTCGTCTTCACCCGCAACACGAGCGAGTCGCTCAACCTGGTCGCCAAGAGCTTTGCGCCCACGGTGTTGAAGCCCGGCGACGAGATCGTCATCACTATCATGGAGCACCACTCCAACCTGATTCCGTGGCAGCAGGTCTGCCGCGAGACCGGCGCCAAGCTCGTCTACCTCTACCCCACCAAGACCGGCCAGCTCACCACCGAGGAAGTTCTTACCAAGGTTGGTCCCAAGACCAAGATCCTGGCCGTGGGCCAGGTCTCCAACGTGCTGGGCGTCGAGAACCCGGTCAAGAACCTCGGCAAACTCGTCCACGAGTACGGCGGCTACCTGGTCGTCGACGGTGCGCAGTCGCTGCCGCACATGCCGGTCAACGTGGCCGACCTGGGCGCCGACTTCTTTGCCTTTAGCGCGCACAAGGCCATGGGCCCCATGGGCATCGGCGTGCTGTGGGGCAAGATGGACCTGCTCAACGCCATGCCGCCCATGCTCACCGGCGGCGAGATGATCGATTCGGTCACCGAGCAGGACGCCGTCTGGGCGCCCGTCCCTGAGAAGTTCGAGGCCGGCACGCAGGACGCCGCCGGCATCTTCGCCACGGGTGCGGCACTCGACTACCTCGTCAACACGGTTGGCTACGAAAACATCCAGGCACGCGAGCAGGCACTCGTCCACTACCTGATGGGCGAGCTCATGCAGCTCGACTTTGTCCAGATCATCGGCTCCATCTACTGGGACAACCATCACGGCGTCGTGAGCTTTAACGTCAAGGGTATCCACCCGCACGACGTCGCGAGCATCATGGACATGGACGGCGTGTGCATCCGCGCCGGTCACCACTGCGCGCAGCCGCTGCTTACCTGGCTGGGCGTCGAGAACCTCGCCTGCTGCCGCGCCAGCGTGGCCTTCTACAACGACAAGGCCGACATCGATAAGTTCATCGCCGGCCTGCATCACGTTTGGAGCACGTTCAATGGGTAATCTGTACACCTCCACCACGTTTATGGAGCACAACTCGCACCCCGACTACAAGTACGAGATGGATGCCCCCACGCACGAGCACGACGGCATCAACCCCAGCTGCGGCGACGAGCTCACCTTGCAGCTACGAGTCGAGAACGGCGTGATCGAGGAGGCCTCCTTTACCGGCCACGGCTGCGCCATCAGTCAGGCCAGTGCCGACATCATGGCCGACCTCATCACCGGCGAGACCGTCGAGGAAGCTCACCGCTTGGCAGAGCTCTTCCTCGCCATGATCCGCGGCGAGCGGCTCTCCGAGGAGGACCTGGAAGACCTGGACGAGGCCGCCCAGCTCCAGGACATCTCGCACATGCCCGCCCGCGTCAAGTGCGCCGAGCTCGCCTGGCGCACCCTCGACGGCATGCTCGAGGGGCAAAATAATCAGTAGTATTTATCCCAAATCTTAAGAATTTCGTTGGCCGAATCGCTTGACTAAGAGCGGTTCGGCCATTTTCTTTTCTGCCTTTATTTCGATCCCTCGACCTGCGCGTCCACCTGAGCATAAGTGCGCACGATACGAGAGACGGTACTTTTGCCAATCCCGGTATACCGCTCAATCTGACGCACTGTAAAGCCGGCATTGTTCAATCCAACAATAACGGTATCGCGCTGCGCCGGTGGTACAGTTTTAACCCCGTTGAGCGGAACCCCTAGCTCCTTCGCCAACTTGTTGGCAAAGGCGTGGCGTTCCCACTCCGTCTCTTTCATATCGCACAGCGCTGGCTCACTGCCGTCGGGCGCCGAAAGCGAATAGGCAATAAAGCCCTCGGCAGAACCAAAAAGCTCAAGCACGCAAGAAGGATCAGAAAATCCCCTCGCGACATCGGCCGCGTCACCGTCGTAAGCGCACAAATGCTCCGCAAAGCTGCTCCAGGGATAACGCTCAATGAGACTGATGCCCACCTCCTGCGGATCGGCGTGTACGGAGCGAATAGCCTCCATCACCTGCCAATCGGTATCGAGCGAACGCCGGTCAAAACGGTTCTGGAACAGATGGCCTGTGCGCCCCGTGCGTTTATTGAACCGCCGCGCGTACGTCAAAAGCAGCCGGTGCATCGCCGCGCTCATCGTGTCCTCATAATCCGAGAGTACCAGATCCACGTGGTCGTTCATAAGGCACCAGGCGATAACCGTCACGCCCTCCTCGCGGCAGCACTCGCGCATCAGCTCCAAAAACTCCCACCGGTCTTCATCGCCCTCAAAGATGAGCTGTTTGCCCACACCGCGAGCACAGACATGGTAAAAGCCGGTAACCGTTCTCCAAACGCGCTGCATGGCGCTCCCTTCGCCGGGATCTGCTTACCATCCAATACAGCACGATTGAAGCGTGCCATCAAAACATTCACGCAAAACAATACACTCGTGCGGCCAAAGGCAGCAAACAGGCGGCGAACGGCACCGTTGCAACAGGTCAACCACTGCAACGCTTGCAAGAGCGGACCAAAAGCTTGCCCAAGACGGACCCCCTCTACGGAAGTTCACGACCACAGAACATAGAGTTAAACCGTTTCAATTAAAACTTCCGGACTTCCCGCTACGAAAACTGAGCCGTTCGCCGAATATTCCGTGCATTTCGCGGTATTATAGGGGCTGCATGTCATGTCCCTTTCGAAGGGTCGCCCGGCAATCGCCAGCCACGACCCCCAGACGGGACGCCAACACGATAGAGAGGAGAGGCATGCAGTACTCACAGGAAGTGGAGAACATGTGCCCCGTTGCCAAGGGTGCATACCACGGCCCCGCACCCATCCCCGAGGAGGGCAAGTGGGTCCAGGCTAAGGAGATTTCCGACATCTCCGGTCTTACGCACGGTGTGGGTTGGTGCGCACCTCAGCAGGGCGCCTGCAAGCTCACGCTGAACGTCAAGGACGGCATCATCGAGGAGGCCCTCGTTGAGACCATCGGCTGCTCGGGCATGACCCACTCTGCCGCCATGGCTTCCGAGATCCTTCCCGGTAAGACCATCCTCGAGGCCCTCAATACCGACCTCGTCTGCGACGCCATCAACGTTGCTATGCGCGAGATCTTCCTGCAGATCGTTTACGGCCGCAGCCAGACCGCGTTCTCCGAGGGCGGCCTGCCCGTGGGCGCCTCCCTCGACGACCTCGGCAAGGGCCTTCGCTCTCAGGTCGGCACCATGTTCGGCACCAAGGCCAAGGGCGCTCGTTACCTCGAGCTCGCTCAGGGCTACGTCACCCGCATGGCTCTCAACGACAAGAACGAGATCATCGCATTCGAGTTCCTGAACCTCGGCAAGTTCACCGACGCCGTCAAGGCCGGCAAGACCCCCGAGGAGGCCATCACTGGCGCTATGGGCCACTATGGTCAGTGGGAGAACGCTGCCAAGTACATCGACCCGCGCACCGACGAGGAGACTCACTCCGTCGCCAGCGTGTTCCCGGTTCACGAGTAGAAAGGGAGGGAAATAACTATGACTGTTACGTTCGAAGGTTACGAGCGCCGCGCTGACAAGATCAACAAGTGCCTCGCCGACAACGGCATCGCCTCCCTCGAGGAAGCTCTGCAGATCTGCACCGACAAGGGCTTCAACCCGCGTGAGATCGTCAACAACACCCAGTCCATCGCCTTCCAGAACGCCGAGTGGGCCTACACCCTCGGTTGCGCTCTCGCTGTCAAGCGTGGCGCCAAGTCCGCTTCTGAGGCTGCCGCCATCATCGGCGAGGGCATCCAGTCCTTCACCGTTCCCGGCTCCGTCGCCGAGGACCGCAAGGTCGGTCTGGGCCACGGCAACCTGGGCGCTATGCTGCTCTCCGACGACACCGAGTGCTTCGCCTTCCTGGCCGGTCACGAGTCCTTCGCTGCCGCTGAGGGTGCTATCGGCCTGGCTCTGAACGCCAACAAGGCTCGCAAGAAGCCGCTGCGCGTCATCCTCAACGGTCTGGGCAAGGACGCTGCTCAGATCATCGCCCGCATCAACGGCTTCACCTACGTGAAGACCCAGTTCGACTACTTCACGGGCGAACTCAAGGTCGTCGAGACCATCCCCTACTCCGATGGTCCCCGCGCCGCCGTCAACTGCTACGGCGCCGACGACGTCCGCGAGGGCGTTGCCATCATGTGGCACGAGAACGTCGACATCTCGATCACCGGTAACTCCACCAACCCCACGCGCTTCCAGCACCCCGTCGCTGGCACCTACAAGAAGGAGCGCCTCGAGGCTGGCAAGAAGTACTTCTCCGTCGCTTCTGGTGGCGGCACTGGCCGTACCCTGCACCCGGACAACATGGGCGCCGGCCCTGCCTCTTACGGCATGACCGACACCATGGGCCGCATGCACTCCGACGCCCAGTTCGCCGGTTCTTCCTCCGTGCCTGCGCACGTCGACATGATGGGTCTCATCGGCATGGGCAACAACCCCATGGTCGGTGCCACCGTCGCCTGCGCTGTCGCCGTCGAGGAGGCCCTCAAGGCCTAATCGCGCCCGCGCGATGCTCATATAGTTGAGCTTTGGAGCCGCTACCCGCCCGGGTAGCGGCTCTTTTTGTTTGCGCTGTCGCAGGGTAGCTAATGCCGATATATCAGTTGGGGCGAAATACAAGATGTGATGAGATGGAGCGTCAGAGCGTCCATGACGCCCACCTGCCATATTTGCCCTTTACCGATTTGCCGGGTCTTTGCGGCCCCATTGCCGATCACCCGTGCGACAATGCGCCGGACGAGAAAGGAATCCGATGGAATCGACTGATGTACTGGTAATTGGATCTGGCATTGCGGGCCTTTGTGCCGCCATCGAAGCGGCACGCACGGGTGCAACCGTCACTGTGGCAAGCGCCGGCAAGACCATGAGTGGATCGAGCTTCTTCCCGGGTACCTGGGGCCTCGGCCTCATCGGTCCCGTCGACGAAGACGACGAGCAGGACCTCATCGACACCATCCTGGCCGTCGGCGGCGGCGTTGCCGACCCCGAACTCGTCCAAACGTTCGTCCACGGCATTCCCCAAGCGATTGACTGGCTCGAGCAAGACCTGGGCGTTGAGCTCCAGCGTCCGCAAAGCGCCAAGAGTGCTCAACAAAAGCAATTTATCCCCTGCTTTGACCACAAGACGCGCATGTGGCGCGGCCTCACCCGCAAGCCCCTTGAGGACGCTCTGACGACCTGGATCGAGTCGCTTGGCATTCGCCTGCTCCCCCGCCATGAGCTTATCGACCTTGTTGAGGACACGAACGGCAGAATAACCGGAACCGTACTCTACGACCTTACCGAAAATCGAATCGTGCCCTTTGCTGCCAAGGCCACGATCATCGCAGCCGGTGGCACAGGCGGCCTGTTCGAGCGCAGCCTTACGTCGGCTGATGTGCTCAGCTCCTCGCAGGCCATCGCACTGGCGCACGGCGCAACACTTACTAATATAGAGTTCATGCAGATGATGCCTGGCTTCATCGAGCCCAGGCGTAACTTGGTCTTCAACGAGAAAACCTGGCGCTACGTGCATGTAGACCAGCCGGTAGATATTGCCGACGACAAGCTGGACGACCTGCTCGAGCAGCGCTCTGGATATGGTCCCTTCACGTCACGCTTGGCCTCCCGCGCTATCGATCTCGTCATCGATCAGGCAGGTGTCGAAGGCCTGGCACTCCACTACGACTTCCCCCGCGAGGATGTCCCAGAGTTTGTGCAGACCTTTGCCACCTGGCTGCAAGACGAGCACGGCATCGCGCCGACCGACGAGATGCGCGTTGCGATGTATGCCCACGCCGCTAACGGCGGCATCAAGATCGATAAGACCGCGCACACGGGCGTTGAGGGCCTCTACGCTTGCGGCGAGGCGACAGGCGGCATGCACGGCGCCGACCGCATTGGTGGCTTGTCAAGCGCCAACGGCATCGTATTCGGACGTATCGCGGGCGCATCGGCAGCCCTCACAGCGCAGAAAGAGCCTGAGGCGGCCCTGAGGGCGGATATCACCCTCCCCCAGTACGGCATTGCCACAACAGATGCCGAACGCCTGACACACAGCCTTAGGCACACGATGAGCACCTTTTGCATGATCAACAGGACCGAAACAGGCCTATCCGAGGCCCTGCAACAGCTTGAAAGTCTGCAAGACAAGGCCATGGCGCTGAGCAAGCCGCATGCCGATGACAGCGAGATCGCAGCCCTCGCCCGCCTACAGTCGCAGATTCGACTAGCACAGGAAATGGTCAAAGCCATGCGCAAGCGAACTGCAAGCTTAGGTTCGCACTATCGAGCAGACTAAATCGATTCTCACTTTGAGTTTGATCACAACTTCTCAACATGCATCGAGCCCCGTAAGCATGATTCCCCTAAGGAGAACACACCTACGGGGCTTTAGCCGTGTTTCCCTAAGGGAATCACGGTGCAGATTACTCAGCTCCGCGCCCTTTCGGGTTCGACCCCATGCGAGGTCAACAAAAAAGCGACCAGCCTGAGCCAGTCGCTTTAACGATCTTTGGGTGGGCCGTCAGGGGGTCAGCCTGCTGCGCAGGCGGTCGCTGCGGCGCTTTGCGCCTTGCGCGCTGCGCTGGCAAATGCTTACGCATTTCCTCAGCTCCGCGCCCCAACGGGTTCGACCCCATGCGAGGTCAACAAAAAAGCGACCAGCCTGAGCCAGTCGCT
>OGQZ01000662.1_pt1 | contig 28939 bp, 16 predicted proteins | sample 1553321 | NCBI WGS metagenome assembly OGQZ01 (sample SAMEA2579958, study PRJEB22360) | human gut metagenome | reverse complement strand
CAATAAGGATCACAAGAATAATGAGAGTTTCGTACATGATTAATATTACCACGCTTCATAAGCATTATCTCATCTTCCATCTGTTTATGAGATATTGCATTACCTTTTTCTGGATTAATCTCCTGACGATTAACTCCTTTTAGCTTTACAGTTTTCCCATTTATATAATAATATCGTCCTGCTAATCCATATTCATCTAAAGCCGCCGGCGTATCTTTAATTTCAACCTTACAGAATCCTAATCCCGTAGAAAAAGTTTCCACCACCTGCCCTTTACGATCTTTTAATTGTCCTACCAGTGTATACCTATAAGGAGTTTCTGCAGACCATTTTCGAGGTGAACTTACATGCATAACCGTTTGTGTTGTGATACTCTCTCCACTTGACAGCTCTGCAATTTCCACATTATTAACTTTCCCTCCTGACACCAGTTCTGTATCGTCTGAATAAAGTTTATTAGCATATAACAAATAAGATAATGTATACCCTTTCATTTTTTTATTATTCAAATTGCGAATATCAGCTTCTATTTTAAGAATACCATCGTTATAATTTCTATCCAAATCAGGACGCACACGAAAATCTCTCACTTGCGTTTTAGAAGTAGAAGTTAATGAGACAGAACGAAAAATTCCAGGAAGTCTAAACATATCTTGTGCTTCCAAAAAAGAACCATCTGAATTACGATAAACTTCCACTGCTACTGTATTTTTGCCATTCCAATTCAAATAAGGTGTAATGCAAAAAGATGAAGTATTTCTCGAGTTTTTAGAGAAACCTATGTAATGCCCATTTACCCATAAATAAAAAAAAGAAGATACCCCATCAAAATTCAAATATACTTCCCGATTTTCCCATGTAGCAGGAATTTCGAAGTTACGGCGATAAGCTCCAACCTCATTACGATGCTTATAAGTGACCCAATTATGAGGAGGAGTGCGCATCACCCCGCCTTTCCAGTCGTCAACAGCCACTGTATGCTGAAATATAACCGGTTGGTTCGCATAAATAGGAGTACCATATTTCAAGGAACCATCTTTCTGAATTCCAGCTACATTCCATTGCATCGGCACCGTTACTTCATCCCATGTTGAAACATCAAACGAAGGCTTATAAAATTCCGTTGACCGTTCTTCTGGATTACCCACCCAGTGAAACTTCCAAATTCCATCAAGCGACCGATAAAACTCACTATAATCAGGCAATAGCAGACGTGCACTCTCCACATCAGCAAATGTAAAGAACCAAGTATGAGGCTGCTCCTTATTGAGTGAAAGTTTGGTAGGTTGTTCCCACTCATTACCAATAGGCATCAGTTCTTTGCCATAAGAAAATCCATCCAGCAAAGATTGCTGGGCACTCAACCCCATGCTTTCGCATAATAGCAAAGCTCCAATAATGTATTTCCCTGCATTATTCATAAATCAGATTTAAAAATAAATTTTATTCGTTTCAAGTTTTATGCATATAACGATAACTCTGATAAAAGCTACTCATTATTATATACCTTTTTAACAAAGTTAACATACGATACATTTCAACCATTAGCAATAAAATATTCGCCACAGAACAATAAAATTTAGATTGATTAAAAAAAAGTCCTATATTTGCAGCAAAAGGAATAAAAAAATCCACAAGTCCTTCTTATTTGTCATAAATAAGTCTCTGAAAGACATACTAACAAATGATTATTAATTGCAAAGACCGGAATAATTGGACAGATGAATCTCTATGGGAACTTTTATTAAAAAGGGACATTGAGGTTTTGGAAATCTTATATCGGAGACATTATGATTTATTACTAAACTATGGACTCAAAATTTATCCTGACAAGGAATTAGTAAAAGATTGCATTCAGGATCTTTTCGTCAAATTACATCTAAGTCGTAAATTATCCAACACACAATGTGTTAAAACATACTTGTTAAAAGCACTCCGAAATTTATTGGTAGATAAACTTTCCTCCATTAAGGAAACGGAAGATATAGAAAAAGTCAGTTTTAACCTAACGATAGATAATTCCGCATTATCGGCTTTATTCCAAAAAAATGATGAAGAACTTAATTTAAGCAAACAGCTCCTCAAAGCGTATCATCAGCTCCCTGTAAATCAACGAGAAGCAATTTATTTACGATATATCAAAGGATTGCCATACAAAGAAATTGCAGAGATACTTGACATTGCTCCCCAATCAAGCATCAATTTAGTTCAAAGGGCGCTTACAAAATTAAGGTCAATCATGCAATCAGAGAAGATAATCCTGATATTTTTAATAGCACGCTAATCATTAAGTCGTGTAAAGTGAGTATTTTTTTTCAGTTCTCCCGTATTATAGTAAACTGAAAAAATAAACTATATGAAACTCACATCAAAAATTATGGTATTGTTATGCCTGTTTCTAGGGCATTTTTCACACGTACTAGCAGAAGAAAACAACAAACACTTCCCTCATCCCGACCGTATTCGATATGATGGTTCTTGTATGACCATTGATGGAAAAGATGTATTCATCTATAGTGCAGCTTTTCATTATTTTCGCTGTCCAGAACCTTTATGGAGAGACCGCTTCAAGAAAATTAAAGAAGCAGGATTTAACACTGTAGAAACTTATATTCCCTGGAACTGGCATGAACGAAAAATGCCTAATAGCCCTGATGCTCCAGGTTACTTTGATTTTGCAGACTTAAAACGATGGCTTAAAATGGCACAGGATGAATTTGGTTTATATACAATTGTACGTCCAGGTCCATTCATTTGTGCAGAATACTCAGGAGGTGGCTATCCTAGATGGATAGCAAAATTCCGACCGGAGGGATTCAACGATTTCTGGTTAAGAAGTGCAGACCATCAGCATATACGCTGGTGTTTACACTGGTACAATGCAATATGTAAAGAACTTGTTGAAGAACAGATTACACATAAGCCCAAAGGGGAAAAAGGAATTATCCTCATTCAAATTGAGAATGAATACAATCATCATGATTGCAGTAATAAGGAAGAACTACTCAAGGCTCTATATCAATCTGTAAGAAAAAATAACATAGACATTCCAGTATTTACTTGTTTGACACAAGAATGCAGGAACAGTAAAGACCCGGAACTATCACAAGTCTTTGATAGTGATAATTACTATGTGGGACTCTCTTCTGCTCCAGATTGTGCCTACCGCATGGCCTCCCTCCGGCAATCCCAGCCCGACGCTCCAGGATTCGTCACAGAACTCCAAGGAGGCTGGTTCTCTCTGGTCACCGGCCGTTTGAGCGAAGAACATTATTCAGATGCACGCCATTTCAAAGCTTTGGGACTTATGTCCATGCTGGGCGGAGCTACAGGCCTGAACTATTATATGTTTTTCGGAGGAAGCCACTTCGACGGATGGGGCGCACGAGGAATGACCACCAGTTATGACTACAATGCGGCACTGCGTGAAAACGGAGCCACGAGCGATAAGTATTATGAATCGAAAGCCCTCGGTAGCTTTATCCAAACCTACGGCAAGAAACTAGTCCGGGCAGAAGGAGGCCCCTGCCTGCTAGAGAATGCTCCGAAGTCATTGTTCGGCGGTATTCGGGTAGCACAAGACGGCACTCGCTTCATTTTCCTACACAACACTGACCCCAAACAGAGTATCAAAGGACATGTTAGAATAGTTCCTGGAAAATCAGGAAAACATTCTGAATCGATGTACAACATCAATCAGCATGGAGAAAAAGTATTGATTTCTGCTTCCGGAAATGAAGACGGCCCTCTACCACACATCAATCCGATAGAAATCACTTTCGACCTTTCCGCGTTAGGCAGCAAAGTATATGTACTTCCTGCCGGAAGCTCCGCCAACGAAGGAAGTTGGTGGCCGCAGCCTGCTATGCGCGCGTTAACACCTGACCGACTTCCACAACCGGTACGTATAACTTCTGCACTGAAAAAGGAAGACGATTCAAAGAAAGCCCGTTGGATATCTACTCCATGCCTGGTTTCTCTTTCAGACTTAGGTATCAACGATTTCCGTTACAGCCTGTACCGGGCCAAGGTAAAACTGGATGCACACCAAGCTGCAAATGAGCAATTCCTGCTGTTTAATATGTTCACCCGTGACATAGTATCAGTACTCGTAAACGGGAAACCAGCCAGACGACTGTTTCCTGACCAAGCCGATGCACAGAGCTGGACAACCCGTGACTGTTTTGAGCGCATCCGCCCCGATGAATATGACAACCGTTTTGATGTAACTGGTCTCCTACAAGAAGGCAACAATGAAATCCTCGTAGCCTATGAAAACTTAGGCCATGCCCACGGCTACTTTCCAATGGAAGAACTAGCCGGTATACGACAAGCCGGACTATCTGTCACAGAATCTGCCCTAACCCATCCACTAGAATGGGAATGTGCTACAGATATGGGTGGAATTACTGCTGGATGGCACCTGCCCGAATACGTACCAGAAAACTGGACCAAAATCAAACTGGACACCACATACGAAATTCCACGAAAAGGAAATAGGGTACAACCCCAAAGTGCTCCCGATGGGCTATTTACCTGGTATCGCATTGAATTTGAATTGCCTGCACAAAAGGAGAACATCTGGATTCCATGGCTGGCACGCATCAACGCATCCGGTAACGGTTACATGTGGTTGAACGGATATAACATCGGGCGCCATTGGGAAGCAGGACCTCAGAGAGAATTCTACTTACCAGAATGCTGGCTGCACTTCGGAGGAAAGAAAAACGTGCTGGTTATGGGGTTACGCCAGACTGCCAACGGAGCCGTACTGAAAGCAATCGAAGTAGCTCCCTACCCACAAGGAGCAGAAATCAGAAACTAAAATTCACATGACCATGAAACACTTTATTTTATTCTTTTTAACACTTTTCAGTGCCGTACTTCATGGCACCGGAGCAAACTCTTCCGCACGGGAAATACTTCACATGAATAATGACTGGGCATTCTACCGAGGAGAGGTCAACAATGGAGCACGCACAGACCTAGATGACTCCTCCTGGATGCCCATAGTAATTCCCCACATCATGCAGCTAGAAACGAAACATTGCGGTGGAAATACTATCTATGACGGTATCGGATGGTATCGCCGTTACTTCACTCTCTCCAAAGCCTATAAGAACAAACGTGTCGTAGTATCATTCGAAGGAGTAATGACCAATTGTGAAGTCTATTTGAATGGTGAAAAGATTACCACACATCACGGAGGCTACTTAGGCTTTGTCGCTGACTTGACCGGACGCATCCGCTGGGACGAAAATAACGTACTGGCCGTACGAGTATCGGCCGCACATGATCCGCTTACCCCTCCGGGTAAACCCCAGGAGAGAATGGACTTCTACTATTATAGTGGAATCTATCGGGATGTACACATGGTCATCACAGACAAAGTTTACATTACCGATGAGCTACAAGAAGACATCGTAGCCGGAGGAGGACAATTCATAACATACCCTGAAGTTAGTCCTGAATTTGCCCGGACACATGTTTCCACTCATATCCGTAACTTATCCGATAAAGGAATGTATCTACAAGTGGTCTCACGCCTCATCGACTCAAACGGAAAAACTGTATCAGAAAACAAAACCCAAAGCAAGCTAAACCGGGAATCAACCACAACCGTGGAACAAGACCTCCCACTAGCCCATCCGGCCTTATGGCATCCTTATAGCCCTAACCTCTATACATTACAGACTCAGCTGATTTCACAGGGGAAAATCCTTGACGAGAGACAGCAGCAAATGGGCATCCGACACATCCGCTACACTGCCAAGGAAGGCTTTTTCATCAACGGGAAAAAACTTTATCTACGAGGAGCCAACCGGCACCAGGCTTATCCCAACGTAGGTGACGCAGCCTCCAATTCCATGCAGGAACGTGAAGTGATTGATCTAAAAAGAGGAGGATACAATGCCGTGCGAGCAGCCCACTACCCTAACGACCCGGCATTTTTGGAAGCCTGCGACCGCTATGGGCTGCTGGTCGTGGAATGCATTCCGGGATGGCAGTTCTTTAATTCTGATTCAACTTTCATTCGCCGCTTGTTCGAAGTGGGGAAAGGCATGATCCGCCGCGACCGTAACCACCCTTCTGTCGTACTATGGGAAACAGCTCTCAACGAATCCCGCTATCCAGTATCTCTGGCCAAATCCATCTTCGAGCTCTCTCATGCCGAATATCCCGGTGACCAGATGTACACCGCTGGCGACTACCTGGGGCATGCCGATATGGAACCTTTTTACGACGTGTTTTATAAACAGGTAGCCGGATACCCCAAAAGCGGAGATGTGATGGACAATCAGATGGAAGACATGCTTTCCATCAAGCCTTTATTCTGCCGTGAATGGGGAGACGGAGTAGGTGAAAAACCGCGCGTAAGTCTCAAGGAAAACGAGGAAGAGCAAATGCGTCAGTGCCGGAGCCGTATTGAACAGCTCAACGGAAACGGCTATTTCGACTGGTGCATGCTGGACGCCAATCCCCACATGGCAGGACACTTCGTATGGAGCTACAACGATTATGCCCGTGGAAGTGAAGATGAAACCATGTACAGCGGAGTGGTAGACATGAACCGCTATCCTAAATTCAGCTACTTCATGCTGCAGAGTATGCGTTCTCCAGCCATCTCACAACCTGGTCTATATGAAGGGCCCATGGTATTCATCGCTTCTTACAACGCTTCTGAACAATTTTCTTCCTCCACTACAAATATCATGGTCTTTTCCAATTGTGAAGAAGTTCGTCTCTATCGTAATGGCAAGTTAGCAGGTACACAAACACGAGCAGAAAGGACTCCCCTTTACCACTCGATAGTGGAAAAAGGAGGAAGCCCAGTCTTCGTTTTCAATACCGGAAAATATGAAGCAGGCACTTTAAAGGCAGAAGCATTGATAGGTGGGAAAGTGGTAGCCGTACATCAAGTCACGACCCCAAAAAAGGAAGACCATCTTGTCGTAGAAGCCCGTACGAACGGCATCGTCCCAGTTGCTGATGGTTCAGACATGATTCCAGTCTATGTCACCGTATGCGACCGTAACGGCAGCCGTATATACAACTCACAGAAAGAAATCACCTTCCAGATATCGGGTGAAGGCAGTCTGATAGGCGATGGAATTACCCGCATCGGGGTAAACCCGCAAAAAGCGGAAGGTGGAGTAGCTTTCGCATTTGTGCGTACTACCCGAAAGGCTGGCACCATCAAAATAAAAGCAATGGCCGACGGACTCACTCTCGGAGAAACAGAAATCACTACCCAAGCATTCTGCGGAAAATACCTTCCGGACGGAAACCACCGCATGTTCAAAGGACAGGAAGAGGACAAAGCCGTAGTAAAAACCAGCTCATGGCAAAAGCGTGTACTGAGCATGCCTCGTTTGAAAATTGCTTCCGTTCAGGTAGAAAGCAGCCAGAAAGGATATCCTTCCTCACATATCATCGACCAAGATGACCGGAGCTGGTGGATTACCGGAGACAGCAAACTTCCCCAGACCATTACATTGGACCTGGGCAACCAGACTTACGTCAAGGCAAGCCGCATCGTTTTCCAAAAAGACAGTTCTTCTTACCGTCACAAAGTAGAAGCTTCGGAAGACGGTAAGCACTGGCTCACACTATACGAACGTGAATGCACTGGATGGGAATTCAAGCCCATGACCGTAGACAGAGAAATCCGCTATTTCCGACTCACCATCGAAGGGGTATCAGAAGGACGTGCTGGACTGGGAGAAATTTCTTTATATTAACCTTTTATACGATTATACCAATGAAAATAAAACTAACCCTAGGACTCTGTTGCGCAACACTGGTATTGTCAGCGCAAACCAAACTACCCTCCATTGATACCTTTCCTCAAAAAAAAGATATCTACAAGAAAGGATGGATTGACTTCAACAAGAACAGGAAAAAAGACATCTACGAAGACCCGACACAAGACGTAGAAAAGCGACTGGACGACCTGATTTCACAAATGACCCTCGAAGAAAAGGCCGGGCAGCTGGTTACTTATTACGGTTTCAACAAGGTGCTGGAAGACAGCGTACCAACCCTGGCATGGAAACAAACTGCACTCCGCAATGGAGTCGCCAATATCGACGAACACCTGAATGGAGAAATCTACGACTTGAAACGATTAGTGGCCTGCATGCATGAAACACAACGTTTCTTCGTGGAATATACCCGATTAGGAATCCCGGTAGATTTCTCCAATGAAGGAATCAGAGGATTATGCGCTCCCAAAGCAACCAGTTTCCCGTCTATGAACGGACTAGGATGTACTTGGGACAAAGAATTAGCTTACCTCCAAGGAGAAATTGAAGGAAAAGAAGCTAGAACATTAGGATATACCAACGTTTATGCTCCTATTCTGGATGTAGCCCGCGACCAGCGCTGGGGACGATGGGAAGGAAGCATTGGCGAGGACCCGTATCTGGTAGCACGTCTGGGTGTAGAGATGGCCAAAGGTATCCAAAGCCAGAAGGTCGTTTCTACCCCAAAACATTATGTCGGATACGGCGATTGCAAAGCTGCCAGACAATGGGATGCCCGTACCGATCCACACATCACTCCTTCAGAAATGTACTACATTCATGAGTACCCTTTCCGCAAAGTATTCCAGGAAGCCGGAGCATTGGGAGTCATGTGTGCTTACAATGATTACGATGGAGTTCCCATGTCTGGAAACTATCATTATCTCACCGAAGTTCTCCGACAGGAAATGAGGTTCAAAGGGTATGTAGTGTCAGACAGCTATGCCATTGGACGTTTAGCTGGTGTACACAAAGTGGCCGCAGACGAAAAAGAGTCTTGTCTACAAGCATTAAAGGCAGGATTAAATGTACGCACTGAATTTAACAAACCTGATGATTACACTCGATACATCAAAGAACTTGTTGAAGAAGGAAAACTGCCAATGAAACGAATAGATGAGCTGGTGCGCCAGGTTCTCTACGTCAAGTTCTGGATAGGCCTGTTTGACCAACCTTATATCGGTTCCGGAAAAGATGCCCATACAATCGTTTCTTCCGCCCTTCACCAGGCAACCGCACTAAGAGCCTCACGCGAATGCCTTGTATTGCTTAAAAACGAAAAACAGATGCTCCCATTAGCAGACCAGTACAAACGTATCGCCGTCATCGGCCCTAATGCAAACTCTAAAGGATATGTTCCCACCCATTACGGTCCTCGCGGATTTGATAATTTCATCAGTGTATATGAAGGTCTGAAAAAAGTTTACGAGAAAGACAAGAATATAAGTATCACCTATTCCAAGGGGATTGATTTAGTAAATAAAGGATGGCCGGAGAATGAACTAATTCGTGACACTCTAACTACCGAAGAACAAAAAAGTATTGCAGAAGCAGTACGTATTTCCCAAGAAAGCGATATTATTGTAGCTGTATTGGGAGATGGTTCAAGCACTTCCGGAGAAAGTCGTACACGAAGCAGCTTGGATCTTCCCGGCCACCAAGAAGAACTATTACAAGCACTTGTCAAAACCGGAAAGCCTGTTGTTTTGGTTTTAATTTGGGGACGGCCAACCAGCATCAACTTTGGCAACAAATATTGCCCCGCTGTATTAGCCGCAGGCTATCCTGGTGCACAAGGCGGACTCGCCATTGCTGAAGCACTAAAAGGTGACTATACTCCAGGAGGAAAATTAAACGGAACCTGGCCGAAAACCGTAGGACAACTTCCTATGAATATTCCAACAAAGCCCAATGCCAACATGGAAGAACTGCACTATCATACGGTGGCCAACAAAGGATTACTTTACTGTTTCGGACACGGACTGTCTTATACACAATTTAAATATGAAAATTTGCACATTGACAGTATCCATACCCATACCGGACACGTACAAGTTTCCTGCAAAATAACTAATACAGGACGTTATGAGGGCGATGAAGTGATACAATTATATGTAAACGATGCCATTAGTTCCACAACGACCTATGAAAAAAACCTTCGCGGATTTGAACGTATCCACCTAAAACCGGGTGAAAGCCGTACCGTACACTTTTCTCTCGTGCCGGATGATTTGATTCTAATCAATGCAAACCACGAAAGAGTAGTTGAACCTGGAGAATTTAAGGTGATGATAGGCAGTTCTTATGAAGACATCCGTTTAACTGGAAGTTTCTATTACAGAAGCACTCAGACGAATCCGACTCATCGAACCAACAAAAAGGAAAAAATCATGAATGATACAGAATTTGTGCAATAATACCAGAAAATAAGATGAAACTAAAATTTTTATTGACATTGTTTCTGATATTTAATATAATAGTCGGAAACAGCCAGACTCTACAGCCCAACCCACAAGTCCGGAAAGTATATGTGATTTTTAAAACACATCTGGATGTCGGATTTACCAATTTGAGTTCAGTGGTTACCCAACGTTACATTCACGAATTTATACCTAAGGCTATTGATGTCGCAGAAAAAATGAAATCCGACGGTAGCGGCGACCGTTATGTATGGACAACAGGCTCCTGGCTCATCTGGAAGTATCTTCAAGAAACAACGGAGAAAGATATCAAACGATTGGACAAGGCCATTCAAGAAGGAGATATTATATGGAATGCGGTTCCATATACTGTGGAGTCGGAAACAATGAACCGAGACTTGTTCAATAGTTGTTTACAGCTTTCAAAAGAATTAGACCGCAAATACGGGAAGCATACGATTGCAGCCAAAATGACCGACGTACCCGGACATACACGAGGTATCATAGCTCCACTGACCAATGCCGGAATACGCTTTCTCCATATCGGAGTCAATTCAGCCTGCCCCATTCCTGATGTTCCTCCGTTTTGCCACTGGAAAGATTCGAAAGGCAACGAATTAATTCTTGCTTACCAGCAAGACTATGGAGAAGAGACCTTACTTCCAGACGAAAAGACTGTGATCTCAATCAACTTTACAGGAGACAATCATGGTCCTCATCAATATGAAGATGTAAAACGAATCTATGCAAATATTCGTAAACGTTACCCTAATGCGGAAGTCACAGGAGCTTCCTTAAACGATGTAGCTGAAGTCCTTTGGAGTATGCGTAATGATTTGCCGATTATTACTTCTGAAATAGGAGATACTTGGATTTATGGTTATGGAGGTTCTCCAATACGCATGGCTAAATTCCGAACTCTTTCTCGTCTTTTCTCCAGATGGGAAAATGAAGGCAAATTCAATAGCCATGAAAAAGAAAAACTAAATTTTGCAGCCGAATTAGGACTGATAGCAGAACATACACAAGGTGTTGACGTAAAGACCCATCTGCGTCATTGGGATGCTTATAACATGGATACATTCAAAGCCTTCCGTGCAGCAGAATTATTCAGCAAAGCAGAACAGTCATGGAAAGAAATAGATGCCTATATAGGCAGTGCCATAACTTTATTACCGCCTTCCTTGCAAAAAGAGGCAATAGAAGAAGTCGCGAAAGTAGACCAAATCTCTTTAAAGGACATCAAAGAGAACACTACTTTGACTGACTGGCACCAATCATTAATGAAAGGATTTCAGATTACAGGTTTATCCTATCAAATGTTTAATCAAAAAGATTATGACAAATTTCAAAAAAACTATATGCGTACACGTCCGGAGTGGGGAATAGCGGATCTCGGAAAACCTGGATTAGAAAATTCAGAAGCCGTAAGTGCTACTCTTAACGCACAAATCACAAGGCAATCTACTACTAAAGAAAAAGAAGGAATACGTACCGTGTCTGAATTAAAATTTCCATTTTATCCTGAACTACCTTCAGGCGTATATCCCGAACGTATACAAACCGAAACATGGATTTCAAACAATGGAAAACAAGCAGAAGTATCATGTACTCTTTTCCGCAAACCCGCAGTACGCCTGCCTGAAGCCTACTGGCTCTCATTCAATGCAGATAATATCATTTCCATTATTGCAGAAAAAACCAGTGAAAGAGTAGACGTAATGGACGTAGTAGAAAAAGGTAACCGGCAGATGCATGGGATAGACAGGTACATCGACCTCGTTACCACTACGGGAACTTACCGTATATGGAGTAAAGAAGCCTTTCTTGTCAATATAGGAGAAGCTGACGGACTCAATTACTCCACCAGTTATCCCGATATACGGAACGGCATTCATTTCAATCTAAGCAATAACTTATGGGGGACTAATTTCTCTATGTGGTGGGAAGGCTCCATTACATTCCATTTCAAAATTGAAAAACTAGATTAATAGCTTCATGTGACACCACAAAAGCCACAAACAATAGTGAGATACTGTTAACCACAACAAATCTCGCTATTGTTTCTCTTAAAAGTCTTAACACATTCCTCCCCTTGAAAATTCTCTTTTTACATAATGGAGATTAGCCTTTGTCTTAATAAGGTACTATTTTCTTTTTTTCGTCTCTCTCAAAAATTTTCTCAATAAGGTGAGTATATTTTATTATATTCTACGTATTAAGAGAAAAGAGTGGTGAGAAATGAGAAAAAACGCGAACCGCATGTCGGCAAAGAATCCGGCAACGGCGTATCTTGTATGTACCCACTTATGCAGCAGCCACTATTGCAATACTTGTCACAATCAGAGTACTCGTATCTGACAGATTCCAATTGGGATACGACACTTACTGGTTTGAAAAGTACGCTATGATAACTGACTCCATAATTACGAATAAAAGCACAGAAGATATAAAACTAAAGTTTCCAAATGGAAAAGAAATGTTAATCAATGACACAGCAGCTTATACCTCTGAAAACACCTTAGAACTAAACATAAATACATTAGTTGAATTAATAATTTGCTGATATATGAAAAAGCACCTTACCAATAGCGCCAAAGAAATTGGAACTCTATTATGGAAAAAGTTTATTATACCAAATAACATCAGTAGTATCCCAATTTTAGGGAAACCGAAGTTCAAGAATAGTCTTAGCAAAGTTCTGCACACTTTATCTTACTCCTTCCCTATTGATTTTGAAGAAAAGAAGACTCTATATGAGTTATGGCTAGAAATAACTAATGTTTAACCATTAAAATAATACTAATTATGATAATAAACACCACATAAACCAATAAAAAGCCGGAGCGATATGGGGGCATATCTTCCGGCCAAATTAAGCTTCGCAAAAAATAGTTGAACTTAATATAATGCAAATGTATGAGAAATACAAAAATTAATTTTAATAACAAAGGAAGAAGTTTTAAATCTTTATTATTAATTGGCTTTTGTTCGTTTAATTTATCTGCATTCTCACATACGAACATGTTATATGCTCAAAGCCAGAGTTTTACAATCGAGATGACAAATACAACTGTAAAAGGTGTATTTGACTATATCGAAGCAAATAGTGAGTTTGTCTTTTTATATGATAAGAATGCTATCAACCTGAACAAACAGGTGAATATGAACGTAAAAGGAAGACCTATTCAAGATGTGCTGGATGAAGTACTGGAAGGCCAAGACGTAGTCTATGAAATTAATGACCGACAAATTGCTCTAAAAAAGGCTTCCACTGCCCACACCACACAACAGACAATCCGCATCAAGGGTGTGGTAAACGATGCTACCGGCCCGGTTATCGGTGCCAACGTAGTGGTAAAAGGTACAACGAATGGAGTTATCACCGGTATGGATGGAAACTTCACACTGGATGTAAAGTCCGAAGACATCCTGCAGATTTCTTACATTGGATACAAAACACAAGAAATCCCTATCAAAAATCAACGAGAGTTTAACATTTTATTGAAAGAAGATTCAGAAGTACTGGAAGATGTAGTTGTTGTAGGATATGGTACTCAGAAGAAAGCCAATCTGACCGGTTCAGTAGCTCAAGTAGATAATAAAACTTTAGAGAGCAGACCTATCCAGAATCTGTCTACAGGAATTCAAGGATTAATGCCAGGTGTAACTGTCACATCAGGAGGAGGTGCACCGGGACAAGATAACGGAACGATTCGCGTACGTGGTGTAGGAACATTAAACTCAGCCGATCCCTATATTTTAGTAGACGGTATTGAAACCAGTACTATGAATGAAATTGATCCGAACGACGTAGAAAGTATTTCTGTACTAAAAGATGCAGCCTCAGCAGCCATTTATGGTTCGAAAGCATCCAATGGCGTCATCCTGATTACTACTAAACGCGGTAAAACAGGCAAACCACGTATTTCCTATAATGGTTATGTAGGTATACAGTCTCCAGCTAAACTCATCGAACGAATGAGTTCGTATGATTATGCACGCTTGTATAGTAAAGTAATGGAAGAAGAAGGTCTGACACCTCGATTTGATGCAACAGAAATCCAGAAATTCAAAGATGGCACAGACCCTGATTACCCCAATACAGACTGGTATGATGAAGTTTACCAAACAGGAGTACAGCATTCACACAATGTAAGTGTTAGCGGAGGAACAGAAGATGTAAAATATATGGGATCAATCAGTTATTTACACCAAACCGGTATTCTTCCCAATGCCATGAGACGTCAGTTCAGCGGACGTACCAATCTAGATATAAAATTAACGTCCAAGCTCAGTGCCCGAATGAACATGGCGTATATCAATAATGACTACTCCGATCCAACAGATAGTTACACGGGAGGCGGTTCTTACCAGATTATCAACTTAACCAGCAAAATGGCTCCATGGATTGTTGGACGCTATTCAGATGGAACATACGGAACAATTTCAGACGGAAGCCCATTGGCATGGTTAGATGCAGATCAAACTGTAGACCGAAAAAATCAAAACTTTACAGGTTCATTGTCATTAGACTATCAAATTATAGATGGATTAAAGGCCACCTTAACAGGTTCATACGTCAACGATTTGCAGCATTACCGAGAATTCAGAAAAGAAATCCAATACAATGCCAATAAAAAATCCAATCCCAACCAGTTAGACGAGCGTTTTTATGAATGGAATCGTACTACGCTTGATGCTCTTTTAAATTATGACAAGCAATTTGGCAAGCATGGCATAAAAGGAATGGCTGGTTACCATTTGGAAAAATACAATTACGCAGAAAACCAAGGTATCCGAAAGAACTTCCCTAACAATGACTTGACGGATATGAACGCAGGAGATGCGGCAACTCAGCAAACCAAAGGATACACTCGCGAGTTAGCTATGATTTCCTGGTTTGGTCGCATTAACTATGATTATGCAGGCAAGTACCTTTTCGAAGCCAATATTCGTGCCGACGCATCTTCACGCTTTGCAGACGGTAATCGCTGGGGATATTTTCCGTCTTTCTCAGCAGCATGGAGAATGAGTGAAGAAGAATTTATGGAAGGAAGTAGAGATTGGTTAGATAATCTGAAAATCCGTGCTTCATGGGGATTACTAGGAAACCAAAGTGCTTTAAATGATTTCTACCCATGGCTAAATACCTATAACTTAGATGGTACTTATATGTTCGGCAATTCCATAAAAACCGGATATTACCAAAAATCGTACAAATTAAATACCATTAGTTGGGAAAAAGCACGCACCTGGGGAATTGGTATAGACGCATCTTTATTTAATGCAATAGACTTATCTGTTGATTATTATGACCGTAAAACAACTGGAATCATCATGGATGTACCCGTACCAAATGAGTTTGCTTTAGACGCCTATAAAGACAATGTTGGGGCCATGGTAAACAGGGGAGTTGAAGTAACCTTAAGTTATCATAAACAATGGGGAGACTGGAAGTTCGGAGCTACTGGTAATTTTGCTTACAATAAAAATGAATTACTGGATCTCGGTGGAGTAGACTCTATGGTAGACCCTAATGATAAATACAAACGTCGTCAGGTTGGAGCTCGTTTAAATTCTTTCTATGCCTATAAAGCTGATGGATTCTTCAACTCTGACGAAGAAGCACAAGCCTGGATGGACAAATATGCAAGCCAAGAAGGATACCCATTTGGAACCAACAAATTTAAAGGTGGTGATCTAATTTATCAAGATACCAATAATGACGGTAAAATGACAGAAGATGACCGTGTTTTGCTAGGTTCTACAGATCCAGCGTGGACTTTTGGTCTAAATTTGAATGCAGGCTATAAAGGCTTTGATCTTTCTTTGATGTTCTCAGGCGCAGCAGATGTTAGCCGTATGTTTGCCCAACCTGGTGATTTCAATGGTGATATGTCACATCCAACCACAGCCTGGCTGGATGCTTGGACACCGGAAAACAAAGATGCAAAAATGCCACGAGTTGCTTATGAGAAGAAATCTCCAAGCCACCCTTGGAATAACATGTCTAGTTTCTGGATTCAAAATGCCAGTTATGTACGCTTACAAAATCTACAATTTGGATATACATTCCCAACCAACTGGTTAAAAGTACTCCATGTAGAAACTCTTCGCGTATACTATTCAGCTGAAAATTTATTTACAATTGATAACATGATGGTCAATATAGATCCGGAAAGTATGGACACAAACGGTTATGGATATCCACGACTCAGGACCCATTCCTTTGGTGTTAGTTTAACATTCTGATTGTACAGACAAAAATAAAATAGGTATGAAAAAATATATATTTATAAGTGCTATTGCCAGTTTTTCTTTATTAAATGTTTCATGTGACGACTTTTTAGATACCGTTCCACACGATGCTCTTTCTCCTGAAACAACATGGAAGACAGAAGCAGACGCTGAAAAATTCATGATAGGTTGCTACAGTGGATGGATGGACGATGGAGTGGCTTTATATGCAGATTGCGGCTCTGATATCGGATTTAGTTACCATCTTCACGAAGGCTGGAAATATATTGGAAACGGAGGAATGTCTGCCGGTGTCAGCGAAGTATGGGATTTCTATAACTTTAATACAATCCGTAATTGCAATGATTTCCTGACCAATATTGAAAAAGTAGCATTTACCGATGCTGCTAAAAAGAATAACATGATTGGACAAGTAAAAACAATCCGTGCATGGCAGTATTTTGAAAAGAACTGGTATTATGGAGGAGTTCCTATCATAGATTCATACGAAACGGCTGCCGAAGCTCAGGTTCCACGCAATACAGAAGAAGAGGTAAAACAATTTATATATAAAGAATTGGACGAAGCTATCCCCATGTTAAATAGTGGTGCCGTAGAAGCAGGAACTATAAATCAAGGTGTAGCATTGGCTATCAAAATGCGGTCTGCATTATACTATGGAGATTATGACCGTGCCAAACAAGCTGCAGTTGCCATTGCCAAGTTAGGCTTATATGAATTGGAGCCTTCTACTTCTGGTACAGCGTCCGGATATAAAAAGTTATTTTTAACAGACGGTCAAAAATCACCAGAAATTATTTTAGCAATCCAACATGACCAAACCTTACTTTCAAACTGGATGATTGGAAGTATGTATAATAATGCAGACGGAGGATGGTCATCCATGGTACCTACACAAAATCTGGTCGATATTTATGAAATGGATAATGGGTTAACAAAAGAAGAAGCCGGAAACTATTATGATCCGACCCATCCTTTTGCGAACCGTGATCCACGCATGGAAGCCACAATCCTTTTTCCTGGACAAAACTGGAAAAACCTAGACGGAGAAGATGTAATAATCAATACATTAGACAAGAAAATTAATGAGGAGGATAATCCCAATGATCCTAGTGGAGTAGACAATGCATCTAAAACAGGATTAACATGGGCTAAATATTTAGGTAATGGTCCTACCTATTATACCGATATGTGGAATGCCAATGCCAATACTATTATGTTCCGATATGCCGAAGTATTGCTAAGTTTTGCAGAAGCCAAGAATGAATTAGACGGACCTTGTGACAGTGTTTATTGTGCACTAAATCAAATTAGACAGCGTGCCGGTATGTCTGATGTAGCTAAAAATAAATACAATACTAAAGAAACACTACGCGAGTTAATCCGCCGGGAACGTACCGTAGAATTAGCTGGAGAAGGATTCCGCAGAGCAGACATTTTACGCTGGAAAGACAGCAATGGCAAAATGCTGGCAGAAACAGTATTAAATGGTTCTTTAACCCGTATTACAGGTACAGTAAACAATGAGGAAACCATCCCAGGAAAACGTGCAACTGTGACAGGTACAGAACTCATTGAAAAAAGAGTATTCCAGCCACACAACCGTTATCTCCCTATTCCACAGCAATACCGAGATAAAAACCCACAACTTGACCAAAATCCAGGATACTAATTTTTAATAGTTTCTGTTATTAAACAAACGAGTATAGGATTGGAATAAAATCCAATGAATTTTCTTCGTTCAGCAAATTTAAACTGAACATCAAAAGGTTGCCAAAAACTTTTGACAAAGAAATCAAAGGACTATCAATATAATCCTATACTCGTTTTTTATTTATAATTAAAAATACAAGCGTTTATGACCAGCAAAGCATCAATCTTCATAAGTCTATTACTCCTATTCCACCCTTTTTTTATTTCAAATGCACAACAAGTATGGAGTCCCGATAATGGGGACGGTACGTTTACCAATCCTCTGATGTGGGGTGACTGGCCAGACCCAGACATCATCCGGGTAAATGACGAATTCTATATGGTATCTACCAGTATGCACTACGTACCTGGTTCTCCCATAGCCAAGTCCAAAGACTTGGTCAACTGGGAAATGGCAGGCTATGCTGTAGACCGCTACGATGAAGAGCCAGGATATGACATGAAAGATGGAAAAACCCTTTACTTGAACGGTTCATGGGCAAACTCTATTCGCTATCATAATGGAAAATTTTATGTAGCATTCTGCACTCCTTACGGCTGGGGCACGGAAAAAGGGCATTTTTCTGTCTGTGAAGCAGAAAAGGTAGAAGGGCCGTGGAGACGAACAGTCTTCCCAGAATATCTGTACGACCCAGGACTATTCTTCGATGATAACGGAAAAGTATATGTAGTACATGGGCAGCATGATTTGTTTGTGACAGAACTGAATGCCGATGCCCGGTCTGTAAAAGGAAAGCCTGTCAAAATTTGGGACAAAGGAGTGGACGATGCACACAACTCAGGAAAACATGCCGGAATGGAAGGTTCGCATGTTTATAAAATCAATGGAATATATTATATTCTTTGTCCTGCAGGAGGCACGGAAGGATGGCAGGTCTGCCTGCGTTCCAAAAATATCTACGGTCCTTACGAACACAAGGTAGTCATTCAGGATGACAGCTCCTATCCCACCAACGGACTACATCAAGGAGGAATAGTACAATTAAAAAATGGAGACTGGTGGTTTATCATCATGCAAGACCGTGGCGCCATTGGCCGTGTACCCCATCTGCTTCCTGTGAAATGGATAGACGGATGGCCTATGCTGGGTATCAACGGACATGATGTATCGATTTATCAAAAGCCAAACGTAGGAAAAAGCTATCCGATAAAATCTCCGGCTACTACCGATGAGTTCAACTCAACAGAACTTGGGCTGCAATGGCAATGGAACCACAATCCGGACAACAACCGATGGTCACTCACCGAACGAAAAGGCTATATGCGGTTGAAGGCTTCCTATGCCAAGGAATTGACCACCGCTCGCAACACGCTGACTCAGAGAGTACAAGGACCGTTATCAACCGGTACAGTGGAAATGGATGCTTCCGGACTGAAAAACGGCAATGTAGCCGGTTTTGGCGTGTTCCAAGATCCGTACGCCTACGTAGCTGTACGTCAGGACAATGGAATACGCAAACTTATCTTTTGCTACAAAGGTAAACAAAACACAATAATTGAGAACTTGAAGCAGGATAAGATATGGTTTCGCGCCCGAGTTACAGACAAGGATTTCACCGCTCGTCTGTATTACAGCCTAGATGGAAAAGAATTCTCTCCCGCGGGTGAAGTTCTCCACATGGATTTAGGCTATCCTTGGACTGCTAACCGTTTCGCCTTACTGAACTATTCTGAAACCCAAGAAGGGATAGGAGGTATTGCCGATTTCAACTGGTTCAGATTCTACAATAAATAACCATTATGATCGCTAAATATTTATTAAGTATTGCACTTTGTATATGAAGTCTTACATACCGATATGAATCATTTCAATAATAAATATCTTTTCCTAAACATGTTAGGAAGAGATATAAAAAAAGAAGAAGCGCATCACATAAAATTCTAATTATCCATATCTATGAAAACTATAATAAATATTTTCCTTATAACCACCATCATGAGTGCCTGCACCCCCAAAAGTGTTGATACCTCTATATATCTCGACCCATCACAACCTATAGAAAAAAGAGTTGAAGCATTACTTACTCAAATGACACTCGAAGAAAAAATCGGACAAATGGACATGGTAGCAATTTGGGACAAAGAAAAGATACTAGAACAAGGGAAATTTGACTATGGTGCATGGATTGGAGAAGCCCGTCCGGAAGAGATAAACAAAATCCAGGAGTATTCGGAAAAGACGCGACTGAAAATCCCCTATCTGATAGGAGTTGACGCTGCACATGGATATGGAGTTTTACCCGGAAAAACGGTTTTTCCCACTGCCATCAGTATGGCCGCTACATTCAACCGTAACCTAGTAAGAGATATCTATGCTGCCTCAGCCCAAGAAATCCGGTCTACCGGTAACCAATGGACTTTCGCTCCTTGTATAGACATTGTACAAGATGCCCGTTGGGGACGGACTGGAGAAACCTATGGCGAAGACCCCTATCTAGCCAGTGAATTGGTGAAAAATGCAATCCATGGTCTACAAGGTAATAAAGACCCTCAAAAAAAAGTAGCAGCCTGTATGAAACATTTATTAGGAGGTGGTGCATCCATAGGAGGTTGCAATCATGCTCCTGCCGAACTCTCAGAACGAGCCATCCGTTCTTATTTCCTGCCTCCTTTCCAAGCCGCCATTGAGGCAGAAGGAATGACTATTATGCCCGGACATAATGATGTTGCCAGTATTCCTGCACATGCATCAAAATGGCTCTTAACGGATGTAGTAAAAAACGAACTAGGATTCAACGGATTCTATATCAGCGATATGGGAGACGTAGAAAATCTTCGTCGGATACATCATACAGCTTTCTGCCAAAAAGAAGCAGTGAAACAGGGTTTCAATGCCGGTCTTGACATGCACATGTATTATTCAGGAGACAGTACCACTCTTATGAGAAAATGGCTGGAAGAACTGGTCGCCGAAAAGGAAGTCTCCATAAGCCGTATTAATGATGCCGTAAGACGTATTCTCCGAGTAAAATTTGAACTAGGATTGTTTGAAAATCGCTATGTAGATGCAGGCTCGGAAATCAATGCTCCGGAAGCACACCGTCAGCTGGCACTTGAAGCTGCCCGTGAAAACATCGTATTACTAAAAAACGAAAACAACATTCTTCCTATTGATGCCCGCCAATATAGACGTATCCTTGTTACAGGACCCAATGCCCACAATCAGGCTTTACTAGGAGACTGGAGCAATCTCCAGCCAGAAGAGAACGTTATCACCATCTTGGAAGGTATACAAAAAGTAGCTGAAAATCAAGCTGAGATAGTCTACAGTAATAGCGGACGCATACGTGGAAAGGCATCTAATGAGAAAATAGAAACAACTGACCCGGTCACTCAGGCTAAAATATTGCAAGAGGGAGGAGAAATATCAGATTATAGCATTGCAGATGCCGTAAAGAAGGCAAAGACATGCGATCTGGCAATTATCGCAGTGGGAGGATATGCCCTCCGACCCGACTGGGGATTACGCACTTATGGAGAATCAGCCGACCGGCCGTCAATCGATTTTTTCGGAAGACAAGAGGAGCTTATCCGTGCTATCCAAAAGACTGGAATACCCGTCATTGTAGTTATTGTTAACGGTAAACCACTAAACAATGAATGGACAACACAGCATATTCCTGGTATTATTGATGTATGGGAACCAGGCATGTATGGAGGGCAGGCTTTAGCGGAAATATTATTCGGAAAAGTAAATCCTTCCGGCAAACTACCTATTACCATTCCACAGCATGCCGGACAAGTTCCAATATACTATTATCAGAAGGATACCAGATATACTACCGGCTATGGTCTTGGCTCTTCCCGAAAAGATGACCTGCCAGCTTTCTGTTTCGGCCACGGACTAAGTTATACCCAATTTGAATATTCCAATCTGGAAATGGATACAATATATGCTCCAGGCCAAGATCTCAGAATATCTTTCAAGGTCAAAAATACCGGAACACGAGCAGGTAAAGAAACTCCTCTTCTGTTTGTCAGCGATGTCGTATCCAGTGTAGTGACTCCCCGAGCCTTGTTAAAAGGATTCGAAAAAATAAGCCTCAACCCCAATGAAGAAAAACGTTTAGAGTTTATCATACCATACAAAAGCCTAGGGCTGTGGAATACAGATATGAAATATACGGTAGAGCCCGGAGAATTTGATATTAAAGTAGGCCGTTCATTTGACGACATCAGACTAAAAGGAAAGATACGTATCATTAATAAAAACTGACATAGAAAGTAATAAGTAGAATTCATAAAATCCTATTCAGATGACATTCAAATACTATTTAATCGCATTTCTAGCTTTTTCTCAGGCAGTTCCTTTCCAAGGAATCTGCCGAGAATATCATGTGAACCGCACTATCGGTTCCGACCAAAATAAAGGAGATGCACAACATCCACTGAAAACCATACAAGCTGCCGCCGAAAGAGTACAACCGGGCGATGAGGTCATCGTACATACAGGCATTTACCGCGAACAAGTCAGCCCAGTACGGGGAGGGACAGAAAAGCAACCTATCATCTTCCGTGCCGCACCAGGAGAAAAGGTCGAGATAAAAGGCTCGGAAGTGATGAAAGGCTGGAAACATATAGATCGTCATACTTGGATGATAAAAATCCCCAATTCATTCTTTGGCACATTCAACCCATACGCTGATACAATCCATGGCGACTGGCTGGAACGGGGCAAGTGGAGCCACACCGGAGAAGTATACCTGAACGGAAAACGGTTAAAAGAAGTGCCTTCACTGGACAGCCTTGTCTTTACTGGACATAACCAGCCTTTCTGGTTTACAAAGGTAGAGCAAGACACAACTTTTATCTGGGCTAATTTCATTGGACACAATCCCAACCAACAAAATGTAGAAATCAATGTCCGACAAACCGTATTCTATCCTAACAAGCCTTTCGTGAACTACATTCATGTAAAAGGTTTTCACATGAGTCATGCAGCCACTCCTTGGGCACCTCCCACAGCAGAACAACCTGGGCTAATAGGTACTCACTGGAGTAAAGGATGGATTATCGAAAACAATGTCATCAGTCATTCTAAATGCGTAGGAATTACCCTAGGGAAATATGGAGACAAATGGGATAATAAATCAGAATCTGCAGAAGCATTTGTCAAAACAACGGAACGCGCCCTACAAAATAAATGGGACAAAATGTACATTGGAAGTCATATTATTCGCAATAATACAATCTCACACTGTGGCCAAGCTGGAATAGCAGGAAGTTTAGGTGCCATCTTTAGTACTATCTCTAACAATGAAATTCATGATATTGGTCTTGAACAAACATTCTGGGGATATGAAATAGCTGGCATCAAGTTTCATGCTCCAATAGATATGTTAATCAGCCATAATCACATCTATCGCACAGAAGGTGGAATCTGGTTAGACTGGATGGCGCAAGGAACCCGTATCACCCGAAATTTCCTACACGATAACAAATTGCAAGATTTGTCTTTAGAAGTCAATCATGGTCCCATATTAATAGACAACAATCTATTTCTCTCCCCAGAACTTGCCCAAATAAAGTTATCGCAAGGAGTCAGCTTTGTTCATAACACAACAGCCTGGAAAATTTGGCCAACTGGAGTAAAAGATGATCGAAGAACTCCTTATTTAACCCCACATAGCACAGAAATAGCGGGTCTTCATGATTGCCCATGTGGAAATACGTCATATTTCAATAATCTGTTTTTACGGGCGGACATGACACCTTATAACGAATGTCTATTGCCAGTTCATCTGGAAGGGAATTTATATTTATCTGAATCTAGGCCCTCACAATATGACTTGAACGCACAGACAGATTCTGTGTCCAATCCTCAAATTCAAATTATAAAAGAAAAAGGGAACTGGTTTCTCTCTATAAATGTCAATTCAGATTGGAACAAATGCAAATTAATTCATATCTCCAATTTAGGAAAAGCTCAAATACCTAATCAAGCGTTTAAACGACCAGGAGTCCCTGAAACTTTTGATAAAGATTATACAGGAAATAAACGCAAAAAACGATTTATCTCTCCTGGGGCTATCAACTTCTCTGAAACTGGTATACAAAAAATAAAAGTATTTACCTCAACATTTTAGAATATTCTCTACCGTAATAGCCCAAGCTCCGGACTTATGTCTTGGAACTTGGGCTATTTTTAACGATGTATCCAAAGTTCCGGATTCAGTTTCACCGTTTCCTTACGTAACTGGAAATGCAAAATCGTTTCTCCTTCTGAATTGGTATGGATTTCTCCCAACACATCACGGGCACGTACCAGACTGCCTTTCTTGACACGCACTGTAGACAGGTTACAATAAACGGAGATATAGCTTCCATGACGTACCAACACATTAGTCAAGCCATTGTACTGGAAGACAGCCGACACTTCACCATCAAAAATAGCACGGGCATTGGCTCCCGCCTTTCCTTTGATATCCATTCCCTTATTATCCAATTTCACATTACGAAGCCCCTTCACCTGATACTGTCCATAATGTCCCACCACCACGTATGGTCCGGTAATTGGCACGGGAAGAATACCTTTATTTTTCTCAAAGCTACTTGACAAACGGCGATCTTCCGAATCAACCTTATAGGCTTCTAATTTCTCAACAGGAGTCTTTACCGTCTCTTTTTTAGTGGACGCTGAAGTCTCAGTACTTCCCTTTGCTGCTTCCGCTTTCTTACGAGCTTCTTCAGCTTTACGACGCGCCTCTTCTTCCGCACGCTTACGAGCTTTTTCAATTTCAATCTCTATCAACCGGTCAATCTGCGCATTCAATTTATCTGCAGAACGACGCTGTTTGGCCAGTTCCGACTGAATGCTCCGTTGCTTCTTCTGCAAACCCGACAAAATCTGCTTGCGTTCCAGCTCCTGTGCTTCTAGTTTAGCTTTTTCCGCTTCTCCCTGCTTGAGCAAGTCTTCCTTCGCCTTCCGGCTGTTTTTCAAAGAATTTGCCTTTTCAGTTACTTGCTTTTGTTTCCGCTGTACCTGAAGCCCCTGCAAACGCTGATAATCAGCATATTCCCGCACGTACCGCAAACGACGATACATTTGTCCGAAATCTTCAGCTGAAAAAATAAACATCAGCTTGTCTTGTATAGACTTGTTACGATAAATATACTTTACAGACAATTCATACTTCTGTCGCTTTTCTTTCAGTTCTTTCTGCAGGCTCTTTAAATCTCTCTCCAAACGACTAATTTCCTGCTGAATGGCCTTTACATCATTCTCTATGGTTTGAATGTATTTTTGTCGTTCTTCTATTTGTCCCGAAAGCAAGGCCAGATTACCCAGCTGACTTTTTACATCATTCTTGGTAGACTGCAATAAGGTTTCCGATTCGGCAATCTGCTGTTTCAGCTCGTTCCGCTGTTTTTCCAGTTGACGAATCTTAGGAGTTGTTTGAGCCGTAAGCACACAAACATAAAAACAAATACAAGATATGACTACAAAACGTTTCATTTTTCCAACCACATTTTGAGCAAGGTTGCCAGTTCTATCTTTTTATATTTGGAGGACAAACTTGTCCGTGTTTCCCAATCCTCTCCTACCGACATACGGGAGAGTTTCATATCCAGACTATAAGTTTTTCCACTCCCCATCAATTCGGCCAAAATATGCTGAGGAAAATAAGCTGCTCCTAGTTTGCCAAATTCACCATATGTCCAGTTCAACGCATACGGAGTACCAGAAAGAGCTACGGATGTATTTTCAAGCCATCCCTTATCGGCTGTAGTTCGAAAACTATAAGCCAGTTTCTTGGTATCCTTTACTTTCCACAACGCATAATTTCCTTCCGAAGTCATCCGGAAACGGTGCAAATCGGACACCTCAACAGTTTCCTTGCCGGGCAAAAAAATCTCATTCATAAACAATGACTGCAACACATTAAAGCTCAAATTCAAATTGGCCATCCGATTCAGGTCTTCAAAAGAAACTTCCACATACTGTTTGTGAAGACGGTCGACTGCCAGAATACGTTCCGGTGAAATTTCCAAGCGCGCCACTTCAATCCCCAACAAAGGAGCTACCGACAACTGTATGACTTCTCCTTTTTTCATACGGAGAGTGGCCGACAATTTTGTATTTTTACTACTACCCGTGTTCAAGTTCAAGGCCACCTTTCCCGTCACACAGTTCCAGTGAGGAAGACTGGAAATCACCTTTTCTTGATATTCTTCTCCTTTCAGGCCTCCAATCATAGGAGCACGTTCCGTATGACGCAAAGAACCACAAGAAGAAGCCAATACAATCAGGCATACCACATATATCCAGCAAATCAGTCGTTTCATTCTATATATTTTTTCAATGCGATTTTACGTTTCAAGCGTTTCAACTCAGCTTCTGTACGAGGCGTTGCACCATCTTCTTCCTTATTTTCCATGCCATCCGCCTTTTTCCAGCATTCTAATGCTTTTTCTTTCTCACCTGACATATAATAGATATCACCGCAATGTTCCACAATCACCTGACTGCTGTCTCCTCCGTTCTTCATGGCCTGTTCAATGTAAATACGCGCTTCCGTATAGCGCTTTTTCTCAAACAAAATCCAGGCGTAAGTATCCAGATAAGTCGCATTTTCAGGCTCTGCCTTGACGGTCTTGTAACTCATTTCCTCAGCTTTATCCAAGTTAGTCCGCTCTACAGACAGATAGTAAGCATAGTTGTTGAGTGTACCGATGTTGTTCGGGTTATAAACCAACGAAGAATCATAGGCTGCATAGGCCTCCGCTTTCATTTCTTTAGAATGGTACAAATCTCCCAGAATGGCATAAAAATCAGAAACAATTCCCTTATCGCTCTTTTCATTTACCTGCTTCAGTCCCTGCTGGAAAATCTCCATCGCTTTATCCGTTTCTTCTTTCTGATAATGAGCCAAGCCTAAATAGTAGTAAAACTCCATGGCGTCCGGATTGTATTCCAGCGCAGGAGTAGCCACACGAATCACTTCGTCCAAATTATTGTCACGAATGGCATAGCTGAGCAACTGTAAGCGGGCAGGCTTGTTTTCCGGATCAAGCGACAATACCTGATTCAAAACGGGAACTGATTCTTTTTCCATGTGCTTTGTAATCATGTATTGTGCGCAAAGCATGGCCAAATCGGCATTTTGTTGTGGCCGGTCTAGAATTTCCTTAAACAAAGAAACAATCTGTGTGCTGTCTTTTGTGGTCTGTTCCGACTGAAGGATAAGCTGACGCATGATTTCCATTTTGGTATTCGACTCTACATCCTCATTCAACAGAATGGTATCCAGTTGTTGGCGATACAAACTGTCCTTACCCAACTGTTTGTAATAAGAGGCCATCGAAAGCAAGGCCGGTGCATATCCTGGTTCTTCCTTTAAGATTCGCTGATAAACTGCGTAAGCTTCATCCGGCTTATCATTATTCAGGTACACATCTCCCAAAATCGTTTGATAACGTAAATCATAGGGGTACTCTTTCGACAAACTTTCAATTTCATTAAACGCCTGTTCCTGGTTATCCAACAGCAGGTACATTCTGAACTTCTCCATACTGATTTGCTCAGACTTGCCATCCAATTCTTCCAAACGATTCAACACAGAAACTACCTGTGAATAACTCTTTGTCTGATTATACAAATCGACCAAAGCCATTAACGGCTCCAGCCGAGACGGGAATTGATGTGCCATGTCGTCATACACGGCAATGGCTTTCGCCCAATCACGCTTCCTCTGATAATAAGCCGCCAAAGTCTGTTTATACCAAAAATTTGATTCGTCAGAATGTACAGCCTTTTTCAACGCTTCTTCACCTTTCTGTTCCTGTCCCAGCACCATATAAAATTGAGATATCTCATACAAAGCTGGAGCAGAGCCCGGATAAATATCCAGACAGTGCTTATAAAGTTCAAACGCGGCATCATAGTCTCCCTTCTGTTTCAGGCGAACTGCCTCCAGAAAAAAGTAATTATACTTTCTGCGTTGTTCGTATGACAAGGTATCCCTTTCCTCATTTGCCAAGTTTCGCTTTGCCGAATGCTGCTTTCCGGTGGTACCACAGGCAAACAGCAGGAAAACCATCCCGATGATTCCTAATAGTTTTTTCATACATTCAGGTTTATACGGTTCCTGTGTGACCAAATCCTCCTGCCCCACGTTCCGTTTCGTCCAACACTTTCACTTCTTCCCATTCAGCCTGTTCATGACGGGCTATCACCATCTGCGCAATACGTTCACCGTCTTCAATCACAAATTCTTCAGCCGACAAGTTGACTAATATCACGTTGATTTCTCCTCGATAATCGGCATCAATGGTTCCCGGAGAATTCAATACGGTAATACCTTTTTTGATAGCCAGTCCACTACGTGGACGTACCTGAGCCTCATATCCTTGCGGCAACGCTAAAAACAAGCCGGTAGGTACCAGACAACGCTGTAAAGGCTTTAACACAATCGGTTCATTCAGGTTCGCACGAAGATCTACCCCAGCCGACTGCGGAGTAGCATATTGCGGCAATGGATGCCGGGAAGTATTTATAATCTGTATTTTCATCTATTTTATGCTTTTATGAAGTTGCGAAGTTACACAATCCACAGAATTAATAGTTACGTTTACCATTTTTTTATATTTTTGTAGTATATTCTTCACTTTTATCATTTTATTTGATATAATTTAGTTATAAAAGAATATAAGGTGTACATTTAAGAAAGAGAGGATTATATGAAAAAAGATATTATTAAATTTATATTATTAACCTTAGTTATATATAATATAATACCA
>OGQZ01000616.1_pt1 | contig 29972 bp, 31 predicted proteins | sample 1553321 | NCBI WGS metagenome assembly OGQZ01 (sample SAMEA2579958, study PRJEB22360) | human gut metagenome | reverse complement strand
CTTGTATGCGTTGTGTCAATTTCAATTTCGTGTATTTCTGATCTTATCCTGACTTGTTCCCGCATACAGAAAAAAGACATCTCAGCTACCTTTCAAATATTCTCCAAAAAGAAAAAAGTGCCGAAAAATCAGCACTTTTTCATCTATTATCCTTGCTTCCTTGACATCAATACTACGCACTCAACGTGCATCGAAACCGACTGGATAATATCATCAGCTGTTGGAAATGCAGTTTATTTCGGGCAAAAATCATAGTTGAGTGTGTAATTTGAATGACATTAACACACTTTTGCAGTTCGCCTGCAAGACTCCAACGAATCAGTTTTTTATATAACACTCCCCTGAATAAAACACTCTTTCAAATAGTCCCTTGGTTGATAATAAAAATCGGTATTATAATTTGAAATCGCATCGCTGATCCATGATGTGAAAACTGTCATAATTTCTTTTGCTGTTATGCTCTCAAAAGAGTCCTCTATTAAACGCTCATATACTGCTCCAATTGTCCAATAGTCCGGAATCGTATACTTGCACATTGCAACATTATCAAATTCCCCGCCTGGTATATGAAGCAATTCAATATATCTGTCGGCAACAGAATCAATCACTTCACAATGTAAAATATCAGCATTCCGGTAAATACGGTCTATCGTATTTTCGCCAAGAAAATTTACAACAGCACTCCTCTTTTGACGGCATTTTCTGCCGATGAATTCAATCAGGCTGCATGTATAGAATAAAGCGGAATCATTCTTACTCATTCACTTCATATCCTTTCAAAAATTCAAGCGTTGTGAGTGCTTTTGCCGTATGAAAACTGATCTGATGCGTTGGCTTTTTAAATTTAGCAAGCTCCCAGAATGCAGCTCTTGAAATTTTACCATCTACAAAATCCTGCACATAATTGAATATTGTATCATTCGCCATTGGTCCTTCTACAATATCATAATCATGTGGCTCACCAAGCCGACAACTTGCAATAAAATCAAGCCATTCTTCCGTCATTTCAGGAAAAATAAGCGTTTTCAATTTTTCATTTGGTCTGTACAAATACTCGTTGATGATACCCTTTCCTGTAAATCTCGTTGCCCATCTTCTTGCCTGCTCCGGCATCATGGTGCAATAGAATCCAAAATAGAAATCTTTGTTATATTTTGCAACTCGAATTTCAGGATATTCAACAATCTGCGTACTTCCGTGATATATGATAATATCCTTCATAAATTTTTTCTCCTTATGAGTTAAGGCATTTTTTCGTCTAATAGTTACTTAGAACACTTACAGGAAACAACTAAAATATGTTGATATTCTTTATCATCTCATACTTAGTTGTTTCCTATAATAAAGCTTTTATTTTGTCACAATTTCCAGCAACGACTGATAACTATCAACCACATCATAAACCACATTTCCATTGCTGATCGCCTTGAAATGTTCCCTTGCACAATGTATTTTGGATTCTTCCACCAGTCTTAGCTGCATGGAATTCATTGAGCCTTTTGTTTCGGCAATAAAATAGATATGTTTTACGCTGCCTTCATAAAATGCGATTGCCCAGTCCGGATTATATCTTCCGACCGGTGTCGAGATATAGAAACCGCCCGGCAGCTTTACATATACTGCAACGTTTGTATCCGTATCAAGCTTTTCAGCGAAAGCACGCTCATTATCAGAATCATAAAGAATATGGCTGTAAAGATGCTTGTTTGCTTTCATAGCATTTACGTCCAGTCGTCCCTTTATTGTCGGCTCTGTGAAAATATCTGTGTCATATTTTTCATCAAGAACATTATAAGTGATGTGCTGAATTACTGCTGTGGCTTTTTCATCGTTGATGATCTGTGCAGCCTTTATGATAAATTCTTCAGGATTATCTTTGTACTGATCAAATACAGATTTCTCGATCTGTGTCATAATCTGAACAATATTCTTTCTTGTCAAGCCTGTTTCGATTACCAGTTTTCCAATGAGATCGTATTTGACACTTGTACTTGCATGGATCTTTGTATCTGAATCCTGAGTGGAGGCTGAAACTCTGCTAAATGCAGTTCCGCTTGTAAGAGCATCTTTTGAAGATATTTTCTCCATCTGTCCGGTTTCCACCTGGAAGAAGATCTTTGTTACTCTGAGTTTTGCATTTAATGCTGCCACTGCCTTTTTTACAAGTTCCTCTGAATCAAAGTCAACAACATATACGGTCTTTGCATTAATCTGATTCCAGAGCTTTTTGAACTCCGGCATTGCAAGCTTATTTTCATCAATTTCAAGTTCCACGTTGTTGCTTCTTGCATTTTCCGGCATGAACGCCTTAGGATTATATACAGAATCCAGTATATCAACAACGGCTTCTACAGAATCGGCAACTTCTTCCGCAACTTCAATTTCGCCGTTTGTCTTATCCTTGTAATATTTGTCTGTCAGCTGTCCCTTTTTGATATAGCCGTTTTCGATCAGTCCCTCATAAATTGCCGTTGCCATATCATCATCTATCACTTGTTCATTGCCGTTATTGTCTTTGATCACTCTTCCGGCAAACAAATCTGCGGTGACCTTGACCGGTCTGTCGGCAACTGCCTCTGCCATTTCTGTTTGCAGACCTTTGGCGAAACTTTCATAGCTTTCACTTGCGATCACTGTCAGCATATTGACAGTATGCACATCATTGCCAAGAACAGCAGTATCCATTCTCTCGCCGTCCTGATTGACGCACAAACGCAAGCCACGTCCCACTTCCTGTCGTTTTCTCACGTCGCTTGCACTCTGTTTCAGAGTGCATATCTGGAACACATTCGGATTGTCCCAGCCCTCACGCAATGCGGAATGGGAGAAAATAAACCGAACGGGAGAACGTTTCGGATCTCTGTCAAGGAGCAGTTCTTTATTTTTCATAATAAGATCGTATGCGTCAACGTCATCAGAAAATTTTTCCTTTGAATTTTCCCTTTTTTCGCTTGCTTTTCCGTTCGTTATTTTTCCCTTTTTATCAATTGAAAAATAACCTGCGTGTGTTTTATCGGCACTTATTGCATTCAAATATTTAAAATATTCATCTTCGCCAAACTGCATCTGAAGTTTTCCAACAATGTCATTATATTCCTCTTCAAACATATTTGCAAAAATACCGTTGTGCGGCTGTCCTGCGGCGTCGTATTCCTTATAATGTGCGACTTCGTCGATAAAGAAAAGTGATAACACTTTAATTCCTTTATAAAAAAGCTGTCTTTCCCTTTCGATATGTGCCTTGATTGTTTCCCTTATCTGTAAACGGCGAATCTGCATTTCATCAACTGAACCAACAACATCTCCAAGATAAAGTTTCAAACCGTTTAAAAATTCAATATGGTCATCTCTGCCGTCAATGAATTTAACAACAAAATTATTTTTGTATTCTTCCAGTTCGCCTGAATAGTCATACAAATTAAATCCTTCGCCCACTACTCTTGAAATTTTCTTCGTTCCTGTTTTTGTTTTGCAGTCAAACTGAATAGTTGCTGTCGGTGCTTTCCCCGAAAGGTTGATGCTCTCCAGATAGACATAGCTTTCCGTTGCGGTGCTGCCTGTGGCGGTAATGCCTGTAACGGCGATTTTCTTGACAAGATGCTTATTGTATGCCTCCATTGCATCAAGGCGATACACCATATTATAAATGCTGTCGGATTTGTGCGTTGCAGAATACCGCAAAGTCAAAAGTGGGTGGAATTCCTGCAAATTTTTCTTGGTCTGCTTTCCCTCGACAGACTGCGGTTCATCGATAATCAAAATCGGGTTTGTCTTTGCGATAATATCGATCGGACGGCGTGAACGGAACTCGTCCAGTTTCATATAGATTCTCTTGCATCTTTGCCCTTTGCATTGAACGCCTGTGCATTGATTACCATAACATTAATTGAACTATCCGAGGCGAAGCGGTCGATCTCTGTCAGCTGTTTGGAATTGTAGATGAAAAAGCGAATTTTCTTACCGTATTCCTCCGCAAAATGTTCCTGTGTGACTTGCAAAGACTTATACACGCCCTCACGAATGGCAATACTTGGAACGATTATGATAAACTTGCTCCAGCCGTAAGCCTTGTTCAACTCGTACATGGTCTTGATGTAGGTATACGTTTTTCCGACACCTGTTTCCATTTCGATCGTCAGGTTGAAATGCCCCTCCAGCTTTTCAGACGGCTTGATCTGATTGGCACGCTGAATTTTTTGCAAGTGTTCCAGAATCATTTTATCGCTGAGTTCAGGGACGATTTTCTGATTTGCCCAGCCTGTGAACTCCTCGTCGGTATCGGTCAGGAGTTTATATTGATCCGCCCCCCTGTCGATCATATAGGACGGTGTGAGATAGGGCTGTCCTGCGAAAACGTCAACGACTGCCTTTGCGGCATCTGCCTGAAATTTTTGATGCTTGAATTGCAGTTTCATTATATCACCTCCTATTAAAATGGCACAGCAATATCAGAAAAGCCATCATTTTCTGAAACACTTAAACTTTTCTTTCTTGATTCTTCAATTTTGTTGATAAAGCACAAAAAATTAGCAATTGTTTTAACTACAAATTCAGCTTCCATTTTGTTTAGTACATCATTATCATGTGCATAACTCTGATTGTTGCGTATACTATTGTATTTTTCAAATATAGATATATTCATTTTTAAGGATGTGACAACAAAATCAGACTCGAAATATTTATTTTCAGCATACTTCTTTGCAAGCATTCCAATTAAGCTATGTAGTGGATAAAAATCGCCTTTATTATCCTTTACCGATATGCAATTTTCACAACATATTTGTCTAATAAATTTACATGAAAATGTGTGTAATCTATCAAGAACAAGTTCTGGTGTATTTTGTTTTATGTTATGGTCGATATCGTTTAATAATGTCTGCAATGCATCATCACTACTTTGAGGCAAGCTCAGAGTAGAAACAACACCTTTATCTGCATATTGACCACAACGCTCATATAGCTTTAAAAGAACCTGTTTTGTTTCCTTTCGATCAGATACGCTACTAAGCTCACATAAATCCTTAATAATTTGAAACTGTTCGACCGCATTAAAACAAAGCATATTTTCCAATAATGCGGTTCTTTTATTTTTAGCTTCAAATGGATACGCACCATGAGGAATTTTACGGTTGTACTTTAATGCATATTCATTTGAAAATTTAACAATATTGCTTCCAGATAAACCATAATTTGTATCTGCTAAATTATCACAAGCATAATTCAAAAATGTTCTATCAAGAGAATCCATTATATCACCCTCACTCTTGTATCCGGAGCGATCATTTTGAAGATCTCGCCCACGTTGATCTTGGACGGGCTGTCTGCGAAACTGCTGTCACGGAACACGGCTCTCAGTGGCTGACGCTTTGCAATTTCCTTGATAACGCTTTCTGAAACATTCTTGTCAAAGCAAGCGATAAGGTCGCCGTCGTTGTAGGTATGCACGGTGAAACCGTCGATCTGTTCGCTGACATATGGCAGATTCAGCGGAATTCCCCAGTCGAGCAGGCAGCCAAACAGCAAGTCCAGATCGGTTCTGTCAGGTTTGATGTTTTCCTCCTGCTCCAGAAGCATCTGCTGGTTGATTTCCAGCGGAGAATAATAAACATCGGTCATATTTGCTGTCAGCAAGCTTGAACACACGGAAACCGGTATCCAGGCTTTCTGCGTTGGGGTTTTCTTCCTTGATTTTTTTGCCTGCACGGCGGATTCTTTCTTTGCCTATTTCGCAAATGTTTTTGTATCCTGCCTTAAAAGCTTCGCTTTTTTCGTCTGTTTTTTCAGGCAATTGTACCATAATAAATTTTCTGTTTCCGCCGTCTTCTGCGTTTAATTGCATAACTGCATGGGCGGTGGTGGCACTGCCACTGAAAAAGTCGAGGATAATAGAATTTTTATCTTGAAATGTAATCATTTTTAACATTCTATCTATCAATTCTAAAGGCTTTGGTGTATCAAAAGTTGCATTTCCCATAAGTTTTTTTAATTTAGATGTAGCAGTTGACATTAATCCACTGTCATCCCACCATGTAGTGGCAGTTCTTCTTGTTGTTGCTGCTACAGACTTATAATATTTTTGATATAAACTGTTTGCTCTTTTTACTACTAAGCCCTCATTATATTTTTTTTGCATTGTTTCCTTTGAAAATCTCCAATATCCTTTAATTCCAAGAAATTCATAAAATGGATTACCTTTCTTTGCTCCACCTGGACCATCTACTGGTACTAATCTATATTCTCCTTTTCCATCATTATCATCATATTTAAAATCATCTAATACTGGATCTAATCCTATCATTTTGCGATTTGCTTCAACCAGTTCAATCTTTTTTGCATAAAAAAGAATTGTATTATGATTAGGCGATATTATTTTATCATTTGATATTGATGCACGAGACTTATGGCATATTAATGCAATTCTATTTAATGAGCCAAATATTTCATCACAAATTTTTACAGCATTTGTAGATTCATTATCATCCAAACTTATAAAAATAACCCCATCCTCAGAAAGCAGATTTCTTGCAAGCATCAGTCTGGAATAAATCATACTGCACCAATCGGAATGGAAACGCCCGTTGCTGTCGGTGTTTTTGAACATTCGGTTGCCGTCCTCGTCAAGTTCGCCGGTTTCGTCTGCGTATGCTTCGCTCGTCATCTTAAAATCATCGTTATAAATAAAATCGTTGCCTGTGTTATACGGCGGGTCGATATAAATCATTTTGACTTTGCCAAGGTAGCTTTCCTGCAAGAGTTTCAGCACTTCCAGATTGTCACCCTCGATATAGAGATTTTCCGTGCTGTCCCAGTCGACGCTTTCCTCCTTGCAAGGGCGGAGGGTTTTGCGGATAGGTTTGTTCGCCTCAACAATTGATGCCTTCTTCCCTACCCATGTAAATTCATAAGCTTCATCGCCCTCAGCGACTTCATCGGAAAGCATCTGTTTCAGCATTTCAAAATTTATAGCCTTTTTCAACTTTCCGTTTTCGTCCGCCGTTTCGGTGATACAGTTCGGGAACAATGCCCCGATTTTATCTATGTTCTGAGCGGTCAGGTCGACCGACTCCATTTTTAGTTTGTCCATTTATCGTTCCTCCTAATCAATGACCTCTAATTTTGAGATATATTCTCGGACGCAATTATTCAATTCAAGCCATTTTTCTTTGATTGTTGTGGTTCGCTCATATTCTTTATCTGTATAGTTCTCTTTTTTCTCTTGTGAAGCGAAATACAATACATTGTACCTTCTTTGAAATGCATTAAGTTGTTGACTGCACAACGTTAATATCTCATTATATTTATTGTATAATTCTTCAGATATAAATGCTCCATTTGCATATAGAACATCTTGTGCCACAACAACAGCATTATTAGCATCTACATAAATTTTGTTCTCATATTCTGTCCTTTTTTCTTCATCTGCTGGGGAATATGCAATTCCATCTGGAATCATCAAGCTAATATTTTTAACCGCAGTACTAAATTCTTTACTTAATGTTCTATATATCTCAAATTCTGCATCAAATCTCACTTGGCTTACATATTCTTTCTTGCTTAATTCAGTTTTATATTTTTCTAATGCTTGCTCTAATTTGTTTTCATACTTAGCAGATATTTTATCTGCAATAATATTAGATGTAAATTTTACAACAGCCATAGCTACACCACCTACACCACCTGCACTAACTATGCATGCTGTTGCAATAGATGCAATTTGAGAAAAATCCATTATAAATCCTCCAGCTGTTTTTTCAATTTCTTCAATTCTTTGTTCAGTTCCATTTGTTTGTTGAACTGCTTTTCCCTGCGGACGGCTTTTGTCAGCTTTTCGATCTGTTTTTTCAGAGCCTGCCTTTGCTGTTCCCGCTCCACAGATTCCTGTAAGCTTTCGCCGTTTTCCGCTTTCAGGGTGTCCCCTGCTATCTGTCGAACAAAGTTTTCATAGACCGTGTCCATATCCAAGCCCTGTATTGCAAGGCTGATCTCTTCTTCTGTCTGCCACGGGGTGTGGTAATAACTGCTCACCTGAAAAGCCGATTTTCCTCCCGATTCTTCCTTGTATCCAATCCATAGCTGATATTGCTTTTCATAACTCAGCAGAAATACAATGTGGTACGAAATTTCCTTGTCGATCAGTTTCAGAACAGATTCATCCAGCATCGACGTTTTCAGTTTTATTTCAAATAATTCAATTTCGTTGACACTTTTTCCCTCGGCAAGGTTGGTCGTTGCAGGGGCGATTTTATTCTTCCAGAAGATGACTTTGATCTGTTCCACGAACGCCTGTTTGATCGCAGGCGTGATATTCAGTTTTTCATAGAACAGTTCTTTTTTTACTTTTTTATTGAATAGTGTTGTACTTGGTAAATCGATCACACTTCCCTACCCCCTTACTTTACAACCAGAAAACAGATGAGTTCAAAGTCATTCAATCCCGATACTGCCGACATCAGAGCCGACGTGCCGCCTGAAGAAAACAGGCTGTCGATGTCGCTTTCTTCTTTCGTTGCAATGATCGATTCGATTGCTTCGTTGAGCAATGTGGATACCTCCGACATATCGCTGCCGTCATCAGTTTCTTCATTGAATATTCTGCACACATCGTCCAGCGGTTCAGTTTTGCCCTTGCAAAGCAAACGGAAATCGTCCAGCAATTTTTTCGGGTTCAGATAATCGCACACAATTTCATAATCTTCACTGACATAAACCATATAAAACGGATGAATGCAGTTTTTGTTGTCGATGTTGACGGAGTTGTTTTTGTTTTTCAGAACAAATATCACGCCTTTCGGGAGTTCGTCTGTGTGCTTCACAACAGCGTGCAGACCCTTTGGCTTTTTGTCAAGTTCTCCGTGTTTTTTTACATAATCCATCAGGTCAAGGCGGAATTCATTCAGCCCCAAATCCATAATGGAAATGCCCGAATTCATATCTTCAATATCCACGACTTCATTTTGCAGACGTTTCAGCTGTTCACGGCGGTATTCCAGATCGCCTTTTTCTTCTTCATTAATCAAGTCATCATCGCCTGTTGAAGTCATAACGGTAATTTTCATACGGGTTTCGACTCTGCTTTTCAGGTTGATGTAATCGTCCAGTTCCATATCCGGCCAGAAGTTTACCAGCTGTATCACATTGTTTTTGCTGCCGATACGGTCAACTCGTCCGAAACGCTGTACAATGCGGACAGGATTCCAGTGAATATCATAATTGATCAGATAGTCGCAGTCCTGCAAGTTTTGACCCTCGGAAATGCAGTCCGTTGCAATTAAAATATCAATTTCATCTCTGACGTTCGGCATCAGAACGGCTTTGTCTTTGGAAATCGGAGAAAACAGCGTCAGAATATTGTTCAAACTTGCCTTTACGCTTTTCAGCGTGGTTTTTCCCTCAACAGTACCGCTGACAACGGCTGTATGCAGCCCGAATTTTTCCTGCACATACGGTGCGATGTTGTCGTAGAGATACATTGCCGTATCTGCGAATGCGGAAAAGATAATGATTTTTTTGTTGTTCGGATTGATCGGGTTTGTTATCTTGTTGTTTATCATCTCAAGCAGGGTCTGCAACTTTTTGTCATGTTTCGGCGTGACCTCTTTCAGCATAAACAACAGTATTCCGATATTTTCCGAATCCGCCGCAAGTTCTTCCCTCCATGATTTAATATCAACGTCCGCAAGGTCGATCTGAACTTTTTTGCCAACGACGAAATCATTGTTGGTATCGTCAATATCAAAATCATTTTCGGAAACGTCGTACATATCCAGTTTTGTCAAACCGTTTCGCTTAAAATGATCGATTGTTTGAATGGTGTGGTCGATCAGTTCTTTGATTCTCGACAGCGTTAACACAAACGAATTGACCGAACTTTCCAGACGTTTCAGCAGATTGATCGACATCAACTTTCTGACACCACGTTCACGTCCGCTTTGCGTCATATTACCCTTGTTGTGAGAAGTTCCCATATATTTTTCACGTTTGCTGTCGAAAATAAAGAGCGATGGCGTGTATATCGATAAGTTGAGCGAAGTCACCGATTCATAAATATCTTTATAACTTACAACTGACGGCAAATCCGACAATGCAGGTCTTACTGAAATTGGTTTCAGACGTTCCGGAAATTTTCCGATCTCAGCTGTGTTGTAGTATTTTTCGATATGCTTTCTGGAACGTGCGATCGTTACGCTGTCAAGCAATTGGAAGAAGTCAAAGTCCAGTGTTCGCAGCAATGCGTCAGTTGTTCTTGCCTCAGGAGGCAGCTTGCTCCAGTTGTTAAATGCACGCTGTGCCTGTCGGAATATTTCTTCAACAGATCTGTCTGTATTTAATTTTTGACTTAGGTTTTCCGAATCATCTTCATATGCAATTGCAAGCTGATTTCTCAAATCAGAAAAGTTATTATTTACCGGTGTAGCCGAGAGCATCAGAACTTTTGTTTTAACTCCGCTCTGAATCACCTTTTTCATAAGAACAGAATACCTGTTTTCATGTGTATTCATATGCGTTCCGTAACCATTTCGGAAATTGTGCGATTCATCAATCACCACTAAGTCATAGTTGCCCCAGTTGATCCTATCAAGATCAAGACCATTTGAAAAACCGCCTTTTCTGTTTAAATCTGTATGGAAAAGGACATCATAGTTGAGTCTGTCTTTTGCAATCGGATTGTTTACATAGTTATCTTTGTATGTATTCCAGTTTTCAGCAAGTTTCTTTGGACACAATACCAAAACAGATTTATTTCTGTTCTCATAGTATTTTATAACTGCAAGAGCTGTAAATGTTTTGCCAAGACCAACGCTGTCTGCCAAAATACAACCGTTATATGTTTCCAGTTTATTGATGATTGCAAGAACAGCATCTTTCTGAAAATCGTAAAGCAAATTCCAGACTTTGCTCTCTTTAAATCCGGTTGCTTCATTCGGCAAATTATCTTCGGAAACATCTTCGAGAAATTCGCTGAAGACATGATAGAGTGTTATAAAATAGATAAATTCTGGTGAATTTTCTTGATAGGCGGAGGTGATATTTTCAATAATGACATCTGTAATATCTTTCATCTTATTTTTGTCATTCCAGATCGTATCAAAGAGCCGGATATATTGTGTAGACATCGGAGCATCCAACTGATTCACCATATTGAAAATATGATCTCCTCTGCCACAGCCAATATCAACAGTTGTAAATCCATTCATCGGAAGATATACAAGCTGTTCCCTTCCATCAACAGCCAGATAGCCTGCCATTTTTTCGCCTGTAATATTTGTCTTGAATTGTGCTTTTTTTCTGATCCATTCCGCACATTCTCTTGCGATTGCTTTTTGTGTCATTTCATTGCGAAGTTTAATTTCAAATTCCGTACCATACAAGCTGTTTTCTCTACTCAATTGCGGGATATAGAATTCCCTTTTTGCTTTGTTCTCTTTTTCTGTTACAAAAGTGGGTTCAGTGTATATAAATCGAAAGGATTCCACTCCGTCCAGTTGCTTTTTCAATTCTTTGTAAGCATACATAGAAAAGCATGAAGCAATAATAGAAATCCTGCTTCCCTTCTTTACTTTGTCTATCAGATCATTTTTTACCGTTTCATTGATATTGTCAATTAGTTTCATTTTTGTCTCACCAAATTATACTCATTTTATTGCTTTAAAGCCATTGCAAATATTATACCACATCAGATGTTCAAAACTTTAACATCTGAACACGTTTTTTATATGTTATCAATTTATTATATCACAATACCACAAAATAATCAAGTGATTTGACATGAATCTTTGTATGATCTCTAAAAAATCGACATTGCATTCCATTTTCCAAAATTTTTCAGAAAACCTATTGACAAAAGAATCAGCATGTGATATAATAGCATCATAGCTTGTATGCAACCAAGCTAACAGCAAAATTCTTCAATAGATTTTAGTGTTTAAAGTAAAAATGTGTTTCATTTAAAGCGAATTGTATAAATCTGATTTATATTGTATTGTATTTTATTTAATTTTAATGTGTTTAATTTGATTGTTATTTAAAAGAAATGAGTGAATTTAAGGTGAATGATAGAAATAACCAAAGCTTTGGAGAATTTCTCAAAGCAAAACGTGAACAACAAAAAATAACAATGCGTCAACTGGCAGAAAAGTTAGGAGTATCTGCTCCTTTTTTAAGTGATGTAGAAAAAGGCAGACGTAATTCTCTTGACATAGACAAGCTTGACATACTAAAACAAATTCTTTCTTTATCTGAAGAAGAATACCATAAAATGTTGGATCTGGCAGGTAAACAGCGAAATACTGTGGCTCCTGACCTTCCTAAATATATTATGGACAGAGATTATGTTGCCGCTGCTTTAAGAACTGCACGAGATCTTGATGCTGGCGAAGAAGAATGGTTACGTTTTGTGGAGGAGCTGAAAAACAGGAAAGGATGAACTACACTTAATGGACACTTCCTATTATGCCAAGGATAAAAACAATATTCCCATTTTAAGTCAAGACCAGATTGATAATATTGCTGAAATGGAACTAAAAAAATTCCAAAAACAAGCCTTAACACGTCCAACAGCAATCGACATCGATGGTTTTCTTGAAATGCATCTTCATGTTACGCCCGATTATCAGTACCTATCCCACAATATGGTGTATTTGGGTATGTCAGTATTTTATGACACAAACGCAATTCCAATCTATGACGAAATTGCAGGTCGTGCTGAATATTTGAGTGTAAAAGCAAATACCGTAATTTTTGACAGAAGACTTGTCGAAAACAAAAGCCAAGAACATCGTTATCGATTTACCGGTGGACATGAAGCAGGTCATTTTGTACTTCACTCTTCTTATTACAGAAGAAACAGGTCTCTCGGAAAAAGCGACAATTTGTTCGCAAAATGCCACACCAGCAGTTTATGCGGTATGAAAAAAGGCAACCTTGTAACAGATAATGACTGGCTGGAATGGCAAGCAAATCAGTTTTCAAGCTCTTTGCTGATGCCAAAATCAGCGGTTCTACTGTTATATAGAAGTATAGGTGACAAAAAACTGCTTTTGCAAGAAATGCCCAAAATATTTAACGTTTCAAATGAAGCAGCAAGAAACAGATTAAAAAATTTGAAAATCATTTTGTAAGTCAATATCAGTCGATACAGTGGATAAAAATCCACTGTATTTTAAGGTTATTAAGTTAGCTATTCAGCTTATTCATTAACAAGCAAAAGGAGAGATTTTATGATCGAAGGAGATTACATAAAAACACCAAACTTTCATATTACTATGGGAAAACTTTGCGTGGATAATCAAGGAAATCCTGCAATTTCAGTAAAACGAGGGAAAAAGAATGAATATGAGATTGTTCCCATATTCACCTTAGTAAATACACTGCTTCAAGCAAAAAAAGATATTGAAAATAAATAATTGCTCCAAGTGAGTTGTACCGAATATGAGTTCAGCCGATACGAGCATTCAGATGAAATCTGGATGTGCGTGTCGGCTTTTTCTTTTTTCACCTTTCGTTATTATTATTAGAAAGAACTATATTTTTGTCCCAAGCACGACATTAAACTGCTTATCAATATCCACTTCACCAACTGATCAATGGTGGCTTGAAGGTGTATGTTGATTACAAGTAAATAACACGGCTGCCATTCAAGCTGGTGGCTGCATATCAGAACGGAGATGTTTCCGTCCGGAATGCGGTCAGCTTTGCTATGCCCATTTGCAGCCAGAATTCCTCCGTTCAAAAGAAAACGGAGGAATTTTTTATGGCAAAAATCTATATCAAGTCAATCAATGAGTGGATTGAGACAACCAAAGAAGAACACGACAACTACTACAAAGACATCAACGCTTACAGACGCACACAGCAGAACCACGGTAACTGTATTTGTTCTCGTCAGAAGTACTACTACTGCAACATGGACTGTTACAGTTGCAAATATCATGTTTCAAATGATACAGGCTCGCTTGACTGTACATATGAAGATGAAAACGGAAATGAAACCAGTCTGGTGAATATGATCCCGGATGACGGAAAAGATGCTGAATCTATTGTGACCGACAAACTTTTCCTGAAACTGCTGTTTGAACGATTGGACGAGCTTATGCCGGAGGCAAAGTTGATTGGTGAGCTGCGTCTGAAAGGACAGAACGACAATGCGATCTCTCAGCAAATGAATATGCCCAGAACCACAATGCTTTCCCGCCTGAATAAGGTAAAAAAGATCCTTGAAAAAGAATTTCCGGAAATTTTTGAAATTCTTTCGTCAAAATGATTTTTGCTTTCCATTAAGTTAATGGAAGGAGGTAAATACCATGACCAAACAAGAAATTGAGCTCGTTGAGGTGCTTATAACAATCAGTATTGTTTCAAAACGCCTCGCACACAATCTTATGAAGGAGGAAAAGACAAATGAGTCAAATCAAGTTACTTCTGGATGTGATTGCAGATATCCGCAGCCTTGGCGACAGCCTCGAAACGCTTGCACAGGCACTCACAGCAAATGAAGTCGGAAATCTTGACGATTACGAGGAGATTTACAATCCTGAAAAGGACGAACCATCCGCTGCTCCTGAACCGGTTACTTTTGTTCAGCTCCGCAGCCGCCTGGCGGAAATTTCCCGTGACGGACACACCAATGAAGTTAAGCTGCTGATTACAAAGTATGGTTCGAACAAGCTGTCGGACGTGCCGGAAAACAAGTACGCTGAACTTCTTGCAGAAGCGGAGAAACTATAATGCCGGATATCCATTCAAATCTCCCGCCCTTATCAAGTGAACGATGGATAAAATGCCCGCCGTCCGCTCTGCTGAATGTTGGCGGGAACACAGGTTCATCATACACACAACAAGGAACAGATGCTCACAGCCTTTGTGAATACAAGGTAAAAAAGGCACTGGGATATAAGGTGCGTGATCCTACAGAAGACCTGACTTTCTTTGATGAGGAAATGGCTGAACATACAGATGCCTATTGTGAATTCATCATGGATCAGATTGCAGATGCAAAACAGAACTGCTCCGATCCTCTGGTTCTTGTAGAACAAAGACTGAACTTCTCCCGCTGGGTGAATGAAAGCTTCGGGACGGCAGACTGTGTAATCGTCGCAGATGGAACAATGTCTGTCGTGGATTTTAAATACGGACTTGGTATCCTTATAGATTCTGAAAACAACAGCCAGATGCGAATGTATGCATTAGGTGCATTGGATATATTTGAATGCCTGTACGATATACAAAAAATCCGTATGATCATCTTTCAGCCACGTCGGGATAATATCAGTATCTCTGAAATCACAAAGGACGAATTACTCGCCTGGGCAAATGAAGTTCTTGTTCCTGCGGCGAACCTTGCCGCAAAAGGTGAAGGAGAATTTAAGGCAGGAAAGCACTGTCAGTTCTGTAAGGTGAAAGCACAATGCCGGACAAGAGCTGAATATAACCTTCAGCTCGCAAAATACGACTTTGCTGTTCCCGACACACTTACTCAGAACGAAATCAGTATGATTCTGGATCGTGCTGATACCTTTATCAGATGGGTAAATGATGTAAAGGAATACGCATTGGAACAAGCTGTCAGCGGTACATCCTATCCGGGATTCAAAGTAGTGGAAGGAAGGTCAAACCGCAGATATACAAATGACGAAGCAGTAGCAGCTGTGTTAACAGATGCAGGATATGACCCATTTGAAAAGAAACTTATGGGTATTACTGCAATGACAAAACTGCTCGGCAAAAAAAGATTTCATCATATGCTGGGTTCTCTGATTGAGAAACCACATGGAAAACCAACGCTTGTACCAGAATCGGACAAGCGACCGGCATGGAATACAGCCGGTGACGATTTTAAGGAGGAATAATCATGGCAAAATTCACAAATCCAACAAAAGTAGTTACAGGAAAGAACACTCGTTTCAGCTATCTCATTGTAAACGAACCAAAGGCAATTAACGGCGGTACACCAAAGTACTCCGTTTCTCTCATCATTCCGAAGTCCGATACCATGACTGTTGAGAAGATTCAGTCTGCCATCAAGGCCGCATACGATGAAGGTCAGTCCAAGCTCAAGGGCAACGGCAAGTCTGTACCAACACTTCAGGCAATTAAGACACCTCTCAGAGATGGTGATGAAGAACGTCCTGATGACGCAGCTTACAAGGGCTGCTATTTCATCAATGCGAACAGTACATCAAAGCCTGGCATAGTCGATGCAGATTGTCAGCCGATTATTGACACCAGCGAACTCTATTCCGGTATCTATGGCCGTGCATCCATTAACTTCTATGCTTTCAATACCAACGGCAACAAGGGTATTGCCTGCGGATTAAACAACCTTCAGAAACTCCGTGACGGTGAACCGCTCGGTGGTAAGTCACGTGCAGAAGATGATTTCGCTGATTTTGATGATGACGATGACGATTTTCTTTCTTAAATAACTGAAATGTCGGGAGGGCGACTGACGGATATCCGTCCGGGCGGGATGAAAGGAAATTGACTTATGAACCGAATGTTTATTGATCTCGAGACTCGGAGTGATGCGGATATTACCAAGACCGGTGTATACCGCTATGCCGATTCTCCCTGTTTTGATATACTGCTGTTTGCGGTATCCATTGATGATGCACCTGTTCAGGTATACGACCTTGCACAGAATGATATTATCCCTGACAATATTCTTCATGCACTGGCAGATCATAATGTTATGAAACACAGTTTCAATGCTTCCTTTGAACGTGTTTGTATTTCTGTATGGCTCAAACGAAATTATCCGGAACTATTTCATGGATACGGAAACCCTCAGGATTCTGTCAGTGATTATCTTGATTCTGAATCGTGGAGATGCTCTATGGTAGCGTCTGCTTATCTTGGATTACCGCTGACACTCGCCGGTGTAGGTGCTGTTCTGAAACTGGAACAGCAGAAAATGACAGAAGGCAAAGCTCTGATCAGATACTTTTGTGTACCTTATGATACGATTCATGGTGTTCCGAAATTCCGCTCCCCTGCTGATGCACCGGATAAATGGCAGATTTTCAAAGCATATAACAAACGAGACGTTGAAACAGAAATGGAAATTGAAGCTAAAATCTCAAAGTTTCCTGTGCCACAGTCTGTATGGGAAGAGTATATTCTCGATCAGAAAATCAATGACAGGGGCATTCAGGTGGATATGCCTTTTGTACAGAATGCCATTCAGATCGGTGATACAGTGAAAAAAGCACTGACGGAAAAATTGTCAGACATTACAGGACTTGAAAACCCAAATTCTGTACAGCAAATGAAAAACTGGCTGTCTGAAAGCGGTCTGGAAATGCAGTCACTGGGGAAAAAGGAGGTGCAGGAGCAACTGTTAACCGCACCTACCCATATCCGTGAAGTATTACAGCTTCGTCAGCAAACATCAAAATCATCAGTAAAGAAATATACTGCCATGCAGAATGCTGTATGCCATGATCATCGTGCAAGAGGAATGTTCCAGTTCTATGGTGCCAATCGCACAGGTCGGGAAGCAGGCCGCATCATACAATTGCAAAATCTTCCTCAGAATCATTTACCTGACCTGGAAGAAGCACGGGATCTTGTTCTTTCAGGAGATATCGATGCCCTGGATATGCTGTATGAGGACATTCCGGATACACTTTCACAACTGATCCGTACTGCATTTATTCCCAAAAAAGGTTATCAGTTTATTGTGGCAGACTTTTCTGCAATCGAAGCAAGAGTGATTGCATGGCTTGCAGGTGAAACATGGCGTATGGAGTCTTTTGCCAGAGGAGAAGATATTTACTGTGCATCAGCATCCAGAATATTTGGTGTTCCTGTTGTAAAGCACGGCGAAAACGGACATCTGCGTCAAAAAGGCAAGGTGGCAGAGCTGGCTTGCGGATACGGTGGTTCAGTTGGGGCAATGAAAGCAATGGGAGCAGATGCTCTTGGCTTATCCGACGCAGAACTAAAGCAAATTGTAACCGATTGGCGTGAGGCTTCTCCGCATATTGTACAGCTGTGGTGGGACGTTGAGGCGGCAGCAATGAAAGCTGTCAGGCAGAAAACATCAGCAGAAACGCATGGTATTATATTTTCCTATGAGTCCGGCTTCCTGTTTGTACAGCTTCCGGGCAGCAGACGACTTGCATATGTAAAACCTCGCATCGGAAAGAACCGTTTCGGCGGTGAATCGATCACCTATTGGGGTGTCGGCACATCGAAAAGATGGGAACGTCTTGAAACATATTCCGGTAAGCTGGTGGAAAACATTGTTCAGGGAATTGCCCGTGATTTGCTGTTCTACAGCATGAAAACGTTATCAGACTGCTTTATTGTCGGACACATCCATGACGAAATGATCATCGAATGTACCAAAGATACTTCCCTGTCAGATATCTGCGAACAAATGTCAGTTACCCCTGAATGGGCAGATGGTCTGCTTCTTCGTGCTGATGGATATGAATGCAATTTTTATAAAAAAGATTAGTCAAAATGGATTTTGATTTCCATATATAAATAGAAATATTGCGCTCTGAAAGGAATCACTTATGGCAAACAAGTTTAACAGTGAGGGCTATTACAGCCCCACAGAATTCGAAGTATTTACAAAAATAGAAAAGGAAGAGGCGGCTGTGCGAAAAGCTGCCAGTTTCCGACCGATCGTATATATTTGTTCTCCCTATGCCGGTAACATATATGATAACATTCTGAAAGCACGAAAGTACAGCCGTTTTGCAGTTGACTGTCATTGTATCCCCTTTCCCCCGCATCTGTTGTTTCCACAGTTTATGGATGATACAACCGAAAGAGATACTGCTGTCTTTATGAACATGATTATGCTCAGCAAATGTCATGAACTGTGGGTGTTTGGTGATGTGATTTCAGACGGAATGAAGACAGAAATTGACAAAGCAAAGAAGAAACACATGAAGATCCGTTATTTCACGGAGGAATTGGAGGAAGTATGCAGATAACACTTTTTCAGGCAGACTGTCTGTATCAGCCTGCAAACTGTCAATATCCACACAAAATGGTGATCACATCAAAAACAGATATGGCTAAGCTGCAAAGCCGTGATCACGTCTGTGCGGAGTACAAAAACAATTATCGCAGCAATAACAATTTCATAGTATCTGATAACATTCCTATGGATTGTGACAATGAACATACGGAAAATCAGGATGAGTGGATTACAGAAGAAAAGCTGGATGCAATATTTCCCGATGTCGGATATATTCTTGTATTCAGCCGCAATCACATGAAATCAAAGGATAGAAAAGCAGCACGACCTCGCTTTCATGTATATTTTCCAATTCACATAACCAGTGATGCAGACAGCTATGTTGCATGCAAGCATAAGATTTTTTCAGCATATCCCTTCTTTGATGATAACGCTCTCGACGCTGCCCGTTTTTTGTATGGCTCACCCGGCAGCAGCATTATCTGGCATGAAGGCAGTCTGACAATTGATGATTATCTGACACTGATGTCAAAAGCATCAATTCCACAGGGACGTCGTAATGCTGCTATGTCACATTATGCAGGAAAAATTCTGAAAAGACTGGGGGAAACTGAGAAAGCATATCGGAAATTCCTTGAAAAATCACAGGAGTGTGAACCCTCGCTTGAACAGAATGAACTTGATAAAATATGGGCAAGTGCCTGCAAATTCTACAAAAAGATTTCCTCTTCTCCCGATTATATTCCACCTGATGAATACGGCAACGGCACTCTGAAACCGGATGATTTTTCTGATATTGGTGAAGCAAGGACTTTTGCAGCAGTATATGATGGTGAGGTTTGCTATACAGAAGCGACCGGATTTCTTCGTAACAATGAGATCTACTGGATGGAATCCAGACAGCGACCGATTGCGGCGATGATGGAACACACAGATGCACAGCTTGAAGAAGCCGGGAATATGATTGAGGCATCTTATGAAAAGTTAGAATCCCTTGGTATTTCCCGTGGACAAGCTATGGCAGGCGGAAAAAAGCTTCTGGAAGCTATGAATTCTGATCAGGCAGATGCGTATGCCGAATTGCAGAGCAATAAGTCTTACTATGCTTTTGTTATGAAATGCCGTAATATGAAAGGGTTAAAAGCTGCAATGGAAGCAGCAATGCCTCTGCTTGAAAAGCAGCCGGACGAACTGGACAGCAATCCTTTTCTCCTGAACACACCCTCCTGTACATTGAATCTGACAGAAGGTCTTTCGGGTATGCAGGAACACAATCCGGAAGATTATATCACAAAAGTCACTGCTGTGTCCCCTGATGACATCGGTGCAGATATATGGAACGATACACTTAACCTTATTTTCTGTGATGACAGAGAGCTGATTAAATATGTTCAGCGGATCGTCGGAATGGCAGTAATCGGAAAGGTGTATATTGAAGCACTGATTATTGCATATGGAGAAGGGCGAAATGGTAAGTCTACATTCTGGAATGCAATTGCACGGGTGCTTGGAAGTTATGCAGGTAATATGTCTGCGGATACCCTAACAGTAGGATGCAAAAGAAATGTAAAACCTGAAATGGCAGAACTGAAAGGAAAACGCCTTATTATTGCAGCGGAACTGGAAGAAGGTATGAGACTGAATACCAGCGTGATAAAACAGCTCTGTTCAACGGATGCAGTCTATGCCGAAAAGAAATATAAAGCACCATTCAGCTTTATCCCCAGCCACACACTGGTTCTTTATACCAATCACCTTCCGAAGGTTGGTGCTTCTGATGCAGGAACATGGCGAAGACTGATTGTTATTCCGTTTCATGCCAGAATCGAAGGTGATAGCGATATTAAGAATTTTGCGGACTATCTTGTTGACCATGCAGGCGGTGCAATTCTGAAGTGGATCATTGAAGGTTCACGCAAAGTAATCATAGAAGGCTTCAATATGAAACCTCCCAAAGTTGTGTGTGATGCTGTAGCTGATTATCGTGAAAACAATGACTGGCTTGGAAAATTTCTGAACGAGAACTGCATCATGGATGCGTCATATCAGGAAAAATCCGGTGAGCTGTATAAAGCGTATCGTACTTACTGCATCAATATGCATGAATACACCCGCGGAACCGGAGATTTTTATGCGGCTCTGGAACAGGCAGGGTATCGAAAGAAGAAAACCAAGACCGGCATCATCATCCACGGGCTTATGCTGAAAACGGATGATTTTGCCGAAGATATGAGCTTTTTAGACTAAAAGGTGCAGGTGTTGCAGGTCTTATCATAAAGTTATATATATAGATTTTTTTGAAAAAAACACTATATAGAAAGTTATAGAAACGACCTTCTACACCTGCACCCGAAAGGGTAAAACATGAGAGAAAAGAACGTAGAATCGGCATTTATCGATGCTGTAAAAGGACAAGGCGGACTGGCACTGAAGTTGGTCTCTCCCGGCTTTAACGGGATGCCCGACCGCCTGGTGATATTTCCCGGTGGAATTATTGCATTTGTTGAAGTGAAAGCACCGGGCAAAAAGCCGGGAGCGTTACAGCTTTCAAGACACAGACTGCTGAAACGGTTCGGCTTCAGAGTTTATATTCTGGATAACATTGACGATATTGGAGGAATGATTGATGAAATACGAACCACATGACTATCAGAAATTTGCTGTTGATTTTATTGAAACGCATCCGCAGGCAGCCATATTGATCGGATGCGGATTAGGAAAAACCAGCATCACGCTCACTGCACTGAACGATCTGATGTTTGACAGATTTGAAGTAAAAAAGCCGTTGATTATCGCTCCCATTCGTGTCTGCCGCAACAGCTGGGCAGCAGAAATTGAAAAATGGGATCATCTGTCCAATCTGACTTACAGTCTCGTACTTGGCACAAGCAAAGAACGTCTTGCAGCCCTGCAGAAAAAAGCTGACCTCTATATCATCAATCGTGAAAACGTACAGTGGCTTATTGAACAAAGCGGAGTAGCCTTTGACTTTGATATGGTTATTATTGATGAAATGTCCTCTTTCAAGAACCACCAGTCAAAAAGATTCAGGGCACTCCGAAAAGTACGCCCTTTTATAAAACGAATTGTAGGGCTTACAGGAACACCCTGCAGCAATGGACTTCTTGATTTGTGGGCACAGTTTCGCCTGATCGACAAGGGAGAACGTTTAGGGAAACAGATCGGACAGTATCGTAATGAATATTTTACTCCTGACTGGAACGGATTCACCTATACATTAAAGCATGATGCTGACAAAAAAATCTATCATAAAATATCGGATATCAGCATTTCCATGAAAACAACAGACCACTTAAAAATGCCGGAACTGATATCTGTATCTGTTCCCGTATATCTCAGCTATGATGAACTGCAAACATATGAGGAAATGGAAAAGCAGTATACGTTGCCGTTGTTAAATTCAGAAATCACAGCCGCCAATGCTGCGGTTCTCTGCGGAAAGCTCATACAGTTGACAAGCGGATGCATTTATGATGATAACGGCAATAAAGTAGTTATCCACAGCCGAAAGCTGGATGCTCTTGAAGATCTGATTGAAGCGGCAAATGGAAATCCTGTCCTGATTGCTTACTGGTATAAACACGAACGTGAACGTATTATAAAACGATTTAATGCCCGTGAGATTAAAACCGATGCTGACATCCGTGACTGGAATCATGACAAGATCCCGATCGCACTTCTGCAGCCGAGTGCAGCAGCACATGGCCTGAATTTGCAGGATTCATCCGGAAATACAATCATCTGGTATACAATTCCATGGTCACTGGAACTCTACCAGCAGACCAATGCAAGACTCTGGCGTCAGGGACAAAAAGCTGAGTCCGTTGTGATACAGCACCTGACAGTACAGAATACCATTGACGAGGAAATCATGACCGCTCTGGAAAACAAAGATAAAACACAGTCGGCAATGCTTCATGCAGTGAAAGCGAGGTTGAAATAAATGAACGGATATCAGCATCTTGCAAATGCAATTATATTGACAGCATATAGCGATTACCGAACAGTACTAAAAGACTTGAAAAAATATCCCCGAAATGAAGATCGTCTTCAGAAAATAAAAATCCTCGAACGTTTCTTCTGTTCAGGCTGGTATGAGATGCTGACGACCATAAACGCAGAATATATTACAAATAAAATCAAGGAGGAAGTCTGGAATGGATGCCAGGGAAATGTTGAATCTTCCAACAAAATATAAGCATATCATCAATATGAGAATCACAAATGCCCACGAGATGTACGTTCAGCTGACCTCCCCTTCTATGCACTATGGTGACCGGATCGGCTCTCCTGGCAGCAGAAACAATACAGGCTTTGTAAGTGGTCTGGACAGAATCGATGCATACAACGAAGAAACAGAAAAATTGAAGGCTGAGTACGTTGCAGTCAATCATAAAATTGAAAACTGTATTTTTCATCTTGAAAATCTGATGGAACAGCAGATACTGACTGACCTTTTCCTGCATTTCAAAACACAAAGAGAAACCGCTGCCAAATACAACTATTCACAAAGACAGATTCAGAGAATCCGTGATGCCGGAATTGAACATCTGGATGAAATCCTGAAAAAGCACCCCCACATGACAGATTTTGATACGCTTTAAAAGATGTCGGGAAATGTCGTTCAATGTCGCTTGATTTTCGTTTTGATATGTGGTAAAATGATACTATAGAAAATTATACATAACCGTTGGATAAAACCAGCGGTTATTTTTATACCCTGACGGAGGTACAGTATGAAAGCAAGAGAATATCTAAGAACAATTCAGAAGCTTGAAAGTGAAACCAAGGAATGTTATGGACAGGCGGAATACCTGAAGAACGCCATTAACAACCTCTCAAATCAGAATGCCATTGAAACCGTTGAGGAACTTATCGTTGACCTTATGGACGAGGCATCTGATTACGCAATTCATCGTGTTCATCTAATAAATGAACTTTTAAACGTTGATGACCCAATGCAGTATACGCTTCTCCACTATCGCTACTGCCTCGGTTACGGCTGGAACAAGATCGCTTACAAGCTTAAAGTGAGCGTAGGATTTGTGAAGAATCTTCACGGTGAGGCGTTGAAGTCGCTTGACAGATATCTTGAGGAATGTTGCAATGCCGAAGAAGAGTAAACACCCTTGTGGTTACCCAGGCTGCCCACAGCTTGTTGATGCAGGACAAAGATACTGCGAGAAACACAAACAGCCTGACAGACCGTCAGCTGCAAAGCGTGGTTACAACAGCAAGTGGCGTAGACTCAGCAAAGCTTACCTCCACAAGCACCCAATGTGTGTACGTTGCCTGCAGCAAGGACGATATGTTCCTGCAACTGTGGTCGACCATATCATTCCACATCGTAACAACCCTGCTTTGATGTGGGACGAATCCAACTGGCAAGCCCTATGCAAACCCTGTCACGATAAAAAGACATGGGTGGAAGATAAGAACCCTGTTTATACATACTGAAAAGGCCCCGGGGGTATAAAAACCTCTAAAAATGGACAAAACATTGACCGGTGGGCCCTCTCACGCACAAAAATGGGTATTCAAACACCCTATTGACCCCTCAGAGATATAAATACGAAAAAACACCGATAACATCTAACTTTGCCGACTTTTACAGTCGGCATTTTTTATGCCCGATTTTAAGTTTTGTTTGAATTTCTTTGATTTATGAAAGGCGGTGACATCATGGCAAGAGACGGTACTAACCGAGGCGGTGCAAGACCGGGTGCAGGCAGACCAAGAAAGGCACTCACGGAAAAAATTGCTAAGGGAAAATCGGCGGAAGTTATGATGCAGCCTGCGGATATAGAATCCGCTGAAACACCGCCTGTCAGAGATTTCATGAAAGAATTACAGCGTGACGGCACGAAACTTCTCGCAGATGATGTGTATACAGAAACCTATCAATGGCTGAAAGAACGTTCCTGCGAGAAAATTGTCAGCCGTCAGCTTGTGGAACAGTATGCCATGAGTATTTCCCGTTGGATTCACTGCGAGCAGATCGTCACCAAGTACGGATATATTTCAAAACATCCTACAACTGGTGCGGCAATTGCCTCTCCCTATGTAGCGATGTCACAGAATTACATGAAACAGGCAAACCAAATCTGGAATCAGATTTTTCAGATAGTCCGTGAAAATTGTTCTGTAGAATTTCAGGGCAATCCGCAGGAAGATATGATGGAAAAATTGCTGAGAAGCAGAAAGTGAGATTTTATGAAAGCAGATAATAACTTTTGGAGAGAGTTGAAAAATAACAGACCCTATCTTACCAAGCAGCAATACCGTACGATAAAAGGACAGGCTGTCAAAGGTAATATCGATGCCGCCCGAAGAGGTATGCTCAGAATCCAGCAGAGGAGGAATTACAGATGACCACAACTACAGAATTTCAGCTTGTTGACATCAACAAGTTAGTACCCTATGCCAATAACGCCAGAACGCACAATAAGGAACAGATTCTGAAACTCCGTTCTTCCCTCCGTGAGTTTGGATTTGTGAATCCTGTCATCATTGACAAGGAATACAACGTTCTTGCCGGACACGGCAGGATTGAAGCTGCAAAGGCTGAAAACATTTCAGAAATCCCATGTGTATTTGTTGACCATATGACGGAAGCACAGAAGAAAGCATATATCCTTGCTGATAACCGTATGGCATTGGACGCTGGCTGGGACGATGAACTGCTTGCTGTTGAGATGGAAGAGTTACAGAATCTTGGATTTGACCTTGGTTTGACTGGTTTCGATGAATCTGAAATTGCTGATTTATTTGATACAAACAGCGGTGATGAAGTCAAAGACGATGATTTTGACCTTACCACAGCGCTTGAAAAGGCTGCATTTGTACAGCGTGGCGATATCTGGACTGTCGGAAAACATAAGCTGATGTGCGGTGATGCAACATCGGTGGAAGATGTAACTGCTCTTATGGGAGATACGAAGGCAAACCTCATTCTGACTGATCCCCCATATGGAGTTTCTTTCAAGAGTTCCAGCGGACTTACCATTCAGAATGACAGTATGAAAAATGAAGAATTCTACAACTTTCTTCTTGCTTCATTCAAGTGTATGGCTGACCACCTTGAAAAAGGCGGTGCAGCCTATGTATTCCATGCGGATACGGAGGGACTGAATTTCAGAAAGGCTTTCATTGATGCCGGATTTCATCTTGCAGGCTGCTGTATCTGGGTGAAAGATAGTCTGGTGCTTGGACGCTCGGATTATCAGTGGCAGCACGAACCTGTGCTGTATGGCTTTATGCAGAACGGCAAGCATCACTGGTATTCAGACCGTAAGCAAACGACCATCTGGAATTTTGATAAGCCAAAACGAAATGCAAATCACCCAACTTCAAAGCCACTTGACCTTTTAAGCTATCCTATCGGAAATTCCACACAGGCAAATGGTGTAGTTATTGATACGTTTGGCGGCAGCGGTTCAACCCTTATGGCTTGTGAACAAATGAACCGTATTTGTTACACAATGGAACTTGATGAAAAATATGCATCTGTTATTCTCCGTCGCTATGTTGAGGATACCGGGAATGCCGAAGGCGTGTATGTAATTCGTAACGGAAAACAGATCGCATATTCTGAACTGGTGAAAGAGGTGGAAAAGCCTGATGAATGAACCTCTCACCCTTGGCAGTCTTTTCGATGGCTCAGGAACATTTCCTATGATGGCAATGCTTTCCGGCATCGTGCCTGTCTGGAAATCGGAGATAGAGCCGTTCCCAATCGCTGTTACAGAAAAGCGACTGCCTTTTGTAAAGCACCTTGGCGACATCAACAGCATAAACGGTGCAGAAATTGAGCCTGTGGATATTATCACTTTTGGCTCACCCTGCACTGACCTTTCGGTTGCAGGAAAACGTCAGGGCTTGAATGCAGAGCGTTCAGGACTTTTCTTTCAGGCAATCAGAATCATCAAAGAAATGAGAGGTGCAACCAATGGAAAATACCCAAGATTCGCAGTGTGGGAAAACGTCACAGGTGCTTTCTCCTCAAATGGCGGAGAAGACTTCCGATGCGTCCTCGAAGAACTCTGCAAAATCAAAAACACCAACATTTCTGTCCCTAAACCTGAAAAGTGGACAAAAGCAGGAAATATCATGGGAGATGATTTCTCTCTCGCTTGGCGTACATTCGATGCTCAGTACTGGGGTGTACCCCAGAGAAGAATGCGTATCTACCTTGTCGCAGATTTTGCAGGCGGATGTGCCTCAAAAATATTATTTGAGTCAGAAGGCGTGTCTGGGTATTCTGCGGAGAGCTTCAGAGCGTGGCAAGAAACTGCCCAAAGTTTTGGAAACTGCTCTGAAGAAACAGGCTCAGGGCTGATGTTCGAGAACCATTCTCAGGATACCAGATATACAGGACCTCTTGAAGTGGCACAGACTGTATCTGCAACCTACGGAACAGGCGGAAACAATCAGCCTTTTGTGGTGGAATCGGCAGTTGTTCCTGCAACACTGAAAATACGATGTGGTCACGGAAATGGTGGACGTGGAGCGTTGATTCAGAAGAATAAATCTGCGACTCTTTCCTGCAATAATGACCAGACACTTTTCGTTCCAAAAGCTTATGGCATCTGCGGAAAATACAGCAATTCCATGCTGAGTAATAATCCGAACAGCGGATTTTATGAAGCTGAAACTTCCAGAACCATTGATACCAGCAATCAGTCACCTTGCAAAAATCAAGGTGGAATTGTAGTTTTAGAGGGCAATGGCTCACGCCCATCACATCACGGTGACGGATACAAGGAATCGGAAACCATGTATACGCTGAATTGTACTGAAAATCACGCTGTTTCATATGGAATCGGCAGACCTGCAATGAATCAGGGTTACAATGCACGATTCAGTTTTCAGATTGAAGAGGAAAAATCTCCTACAATCGTTGCATCCGGTGCAGGCGGAATTGCTCATCCGAAATACTCCACAAGTAAGAATTCTCATCATACTATTGCTGAAAAGGAAAAAGCAAATACACTTGTGGCATCAGATTACAAAGATCCGCCTGTTGTCAATGACAGCACTCTTGAAATTGAATACATCGTAAGACGACTGACCCCGCAAGAGTGTGCGTTACTGCAAGGTATGCCGACTTGGTGGTGTGATGGACTTGGTATAGAAAATCCGACTGAAGAACAAATTATATGGTGGCAGAATGTTTTTGAAACATACAACAAAGATGTCAGTAAGGCCTGCAAGCCGAAATCCCACAAGCAGATTGAAAAATGGCTGAAAAATCCGTATTCTGATAGTGCTGCCTATAAAATGTGGGGAAATGGTATCGCTTCAAGCAACGCTTTGTTTGTGCTTGCCGGAATTGCTTACTATGCACAAAATGAAAGAAAATAATTCTACATATCCCACACTTGATATCTGTGGCATTCAGAGTTATCATGTGTACTACCGAAAAGGAGGTCAAACATATGATAATTGAAATTCAGCTTATAGGAGAAAAGCGAAAAGAACTGGTGAATACCATCAGCGAGATAATTGGAGTTCCTGCCGAATATCAGTTCATGCCGACTTGTGCATACAAAATTGGTGACTTTTACACCATTAGCAAAGAAGGCAACCTTGAAATCAGCGATTCAGCAGATGGAAAAGAGGTTGAAATGCTGATTAGTGAACTTGCAAGCAGAGGGTATGAAATTCCGTCAGCAAATAAACTGACCGTTCAGATGCCTGCGGACTTCTTCACAGAACATACCCTGAACAATCTCCAACAAATCTGCAAAAATAAATCCGTCCTGTTTCAGGCAGCTTTCAAAACAGATTTATTGGACATTATTCAGTCTGATGATAAAGTAGAATTTCCTTGGTTCACTATTGAAAATGATAGTGATGCAGATGCCTACTGTATTTTCATTTCCATGCTCTGCGAATTTGCAAAGAATCAGAAACGTATCAATAACAAGCCTGAAACCACTGATAATCCCAAATACACAATGCGTTGTTATCTTCTTCGCCTGGGTATGATCGGTGCAAAGTACAAATCGGCAAGAAAGGCATTGCTCAGAAATCTTTCAGGCAGTTCAGCTTTCAGAAAGGCGGCAAATGATGAAGTTCCCGAATAAAAACTATCCGGCACAACTCCGAAAACAGTACCCAGTTGGAACGAAGATACAGCTGATTTCTATGCGTGATGAAAAATATCCCATTCTTTCTGGAACGATCGGTGAGGTCACTCATATCGATGATCTGGGTTCCATACACATGAAATGGCAGAACGGCTCTTCTCTTGCCCTGATTCCCGAAGTGGATTCTTTCAAGGTTTTGGAAGCCGAAAAATAAGCGAGAACCTATTCCATCGTACTGTATTTTACCATAGAAAATCAAGGAAAGCAAGACTGTATATTACACAATCATTCGGCGAATATACAGTCTGTTTTTCTGTTAATTTAGCGGGTTGCTATATACTTCGTAATGCGGTAATATGTGATACAACGAAAGGGCAGAAAGCCCGAAATTACGGAGGAAAACATCATGAATGCTAAAACAGAAAAACAGATTGAAAACCTGAAAAATCAGACCATTGGGGTTGAAATTGAGATGAATCACATCACAAGAGAGCGAGCTGCAAAGCTTGCCGCAGACTTTTTCGAAACAGGCAGATACGAATTCACAGCAAGCCGAAACGGCTACAGCACCTGGTCAGCATGGGACGCACAGGGCAGAGAATGGAAATTCCAGAAAGACGTCAGCATTGCAGGATGTGATGCCGAAAAGTGTGAACTGGTCACACCGATTCTTCACTACAGCGACATTGAAACCTTGCAGGAACTGGTCAGAAAGCTTCGCAAGACTGGAGCAGTAAGCCACGCAGGAATAGGGGCTGGGGTTCATGTTCACATTGGAGCGAACGGACACACACCGCAGAGCCTGAGAAACCTTGCAAACATCATGGCAAGCCACGAACGGCTGATTGCAGATGCCCTGAAAATCGACCAGGGCAGAATGAACCGATATTGCAGAACGGTCAATCCCCAATTCATCGAACAGCTGA
>OGQZ01000612.1_pt1 | contig 30017 bp, 24 predicted proteins | sample 1553321 | NCBI WGS metagenome assembly OGQZ01 (sample SAMEA2579958, study PRJEB22360) | human gut metagenome | reverse complement strand
AGAGGGAACATGACGGGTCCCCCGGGTCGGCTTCCTGCCACAGGAGCTTTCTCTGCTTTTCCTTTGCCAATGAGACCAATGAATTTGAAGCAGCTGATCAGGAGACTGATAAAGATCAGCACCAGGAATACGATAGACATACTCAGGATCGTATTCAGACCTGCCTTCTGCATTTTCTGGCCCAGAGTTTTATATTCATCAAATTTGAATGAATAGTTGCCACTGTCGTCTGTCTGGATCTGACCGTCCTTGTCGAAGGTCAGACTTGCAAGAACCTTGTCTCCGCTCTCGCACAGGATTGTCTCTGTAACTGTAGCGGAGTCTGTGGTGATCGTAAACTCTGTTTTTTCTTTTTTCTTTAATCCCTTATACTGTGCCTTCTGCTTTGCATAAAGCTTATACTGTGCAAGGGTTGTATCATTCATCTGATCTTTATATGTGGAAATGGTTCCCTCAAAATCTGCTGCAAACCAGCTTGTCAGGAAGTTGTCTGTCTGCTGTTCCAGCGTTTTCTTGTCAAAGTTTTCATTTCCACGGACTAAAGAACAGCCGGATACCATCAATACACAGGATAAAACACAGAAAAATAATAATAATTTTCTTTTCATAAATGCCTCTCCTTCTTAGATGGTTCCATGCTTCTTGCCGATTGGATACTCACTTTTTGTGAACAGAAGCTCAAATGCGAAAATTAACTGTTTTCTGGCTGCCTCAGGGCTGATGATGGAATCAATATACCCTCTGGCTGCAGCAGCTTCTGTGCCGGACTGGGCAGCAAACTCAGCAGCCTTGGCAGCAAGATCAGCATCCTTATCGTCAGCATACATGATCTTGGCAGCAACCTGGGCATCCATCATACCGATCTTTGCATCAGGAAGGGCAAATACCATATCTGCACCGATGTGCTTGGAGTTCATGGTGATGTATGCACTTCCGTAAGCATTTCCTGTGATCAGATTTACCTTAGGAACATCTGCCTCAGCAAATGCAGCAGTAAGGGCAGCAGCCTTGGAAGCGATGGTCTTCTCCTCTTCTACTGTAGTAGCAAAGCCTTCTACATTGGTCAGGGTCAGAATCGGAATATTAAATGCATCACATGTTTTGATAAAGGAAGCCGCTTTGTCACATCCGTCAGATGTCAGGCGGGCCTCAAAACTCTCCTGCTCACTGCCGTCCTCGCCGTAAACAGCGGTTCTGTTGGCAACGCAGCCTACAGTCATACCGTCAAGACTGATAAAGCCTGTAACCATTTCTTTTGCGAAATCCTTCTTTAACTCAAGGAAGAAGTTATTGTCGCCCAGATCTTCCAGTGCTGCAGCAGGATCCTTAACCTCAGCGGCAAAATCAGGAACCAGACGATTCAGATCATCCAGACACTCTTCCATACCACCGATCTCGTTATTGTTCTCCGGGAGAATACTTACGAGGTTACGTACGTTTTCAAATACCTCAGCCTCTCCGTCGCAGATCACATCTACAACAGAAGCTGTTTTCTGGAAATCAGCAGATGCAGTATCCAGCTTATCGGTGTAATTACCCTCCAGTGTGTTTGGAGAGTTTACGAAAAGCTTACCGTTGTTCTGCTCCATAAAGGTAAAATCGCTCATTGCAGCCATAACAGCCACACCACCACCACAGTTACCAAAGATGGCACTGATCTGTGGGATCACTCCGGAAGCCTTTGCTTTCATCTTGTAGATCTGACCAAATCCTGCAAGGGCATCTGTGGACTCCTGAAGACGCATTCCTGCGCAGTCGATCAGACCGATCACAGGTACTCCTGTCTTCATTGCAAGCTCATAGATGTGTGCGATCTTCTTTGCATGCATCTCTCCGATCGTACCATTCAGTGCAGATGCGTCCTGACTGTATACATAGACAGGATTGTTCTGGATCAGTCCATATCCGGTGATGACACCATCTGCCGGTACGGATTTCTCCTGCATGTTGAAATCTGTGCTTCTCTTGGTAATTCCAGCACCGAGTTCAACAAAACTATTCTCGTCAACTAAAGACGCAATACGGTCTTTCGCAGACATAGTGTTTGAGTTACTCATATTTTGACCTCCTATATAGTAGTAATAATAATAACAAATTTACACCAAGTATAAGTGTATCTCTTTTGGGCAAAAATGGCAACCGTTTTTTCGCCATTTTTTTTGGTTCCGGGAAGAAAAAAGAATGATTCTTCCGTTTCTTCATATAATTTAGTTAATTCTATATGAAATACAGGGTAATATCATGCAAAAAATCATAAGTTTTCTTTTGCTTGTCTTTTGTCTTTTCCTTTTGGCACAACCATTAAAAAATCATATGGCAATACGGGAAAAAGCTTTTTGGGAGCCATCCCAAAAGCCTGCGGAGTCCATTGTACCGGTTGTCCGTATGACGGCATCAGAGCTTGGTTCCAGTGTTGCTGCCTCTACCCCGTCATCTCTTTATGCAAAGGCATATTGCGTGATGGATACAGAATCCGGAAGATTTCTGCTCTCTCAAAATGAGAATAAAAAAATGCCAATGGCAAGCACAACCAAGATCATGACTTGTATTCTTGCACTGGAATCCGGCTGTCTGGATGAAATAGTGACAGTATCTGCTTATGCGGCATCCATGCCGGATGTTCAGCTAAATATCCGGGAAGGCGAAAAATATCGTCTGGGAGATCTGCTGTATTCTTTGATGTTAGAATCCCATAATGATACTGCTGTTGCCATTGCGGAACACATTGGCGGGTCCGTGGAGGGATTTGCAGAGCTGATGAACCAAAAGGCAGAGGAAATCGGCTGTGTTTCTACGCATTTTGTTACACCAAATGGTCTGGATGATCCGGAGCATTATACCACAGCAAAAGAGCTTTGTATAATTGCAGCTTATGCGATTCAAAATAAAGAATTTCAAAAGGTGATCCAGACTCCTCAGTATCAGTTTCAGGATGCGTCAGGACAACGCAGCTTTCAGGTGTCTAATCATGATGCCTTTCTTGGCATGTATCAAGGGGCTCTGGGAATCAAGACCGGTTTTACCGGGAATGCGGGTTACTGCTTCTGCGGTGCCGCCACCAAAAATAACCGTACGCTGGTCTCTGCTGTCCTTGCCTGCGGATGGCCGCCTCATAAAACCTATAAATGGTCCGATACCACAAAGCTTATGGATTATGGCTTTGAAGGTTTTAAAACCTGTGAGATCCCGTCTGATCGCGATACCTGGAAACTGTCTGTGGAAAATGGCTGTGATCACAATGTCACTGTATTTATGTCAAAAGAAGATACGGACAGTCTGCAGCTGCCACTCCGAGCCGATGACGTCGTGGAAATCCGGACGTCTCTGCCGGAGAAGCTGACTGCACCTGTCCGCAGCGGGGATATCGTGGGGTGTCAGGAAATCCTGCTAAATGGGGAGGTTTTAACAAAATCTCCGCTTTATACAGGGCAGGATATTGTCGCCATGAATTTCCCCTATGTGTTAAAACATTTATTTCGGAATTATGTGTTTTCGTGATGTGCTACGGCAGATTATTTACTGCTGCCGTTTTTGGTTTCATTTCCGGTTTCCGTGTCAGAGACAGAGCCTCGGTTGGAAAACTGAAAGCTAAAGATTGTTACTCCTAAGATCACGACACCTACAATAACTAAAACGATAGTTGTACCCATAATAATCTCCTTTTCTGCACATAATGTGCCAATATTCAATTTTTGGTTAATGGAATGAAAAGAAGATCTTCTCGCCATCCTTGTCATGGATAAACCGCATGATCCGGGCGAGATGATGAGTTGTAGATTTATAGAATGCCGGTTCGTAACTTCTCCGGGCAAAAAAGACACAGAAGCAGAATATGATAGACGTATATAACAGCAGTAAAAGCTGCTGCTGCCGTCCATCCTGACGGAAGGATACCGGGCGTGAAGCTTCAAGCTTCGGCTGCAGTACCCGTATGCCTAACTGCTCCGTGCTACAGACATCCGGCGAATCTGTCCGGATGGAAGAAAGTGTGGAAAGCAGGCTTTCCCGGCGGAAATGATCAGAGGTGTCCATTTGTGAGATTCTGGTAACATCCGTTCCAATCCCTGAAATAAGCACAAAGAAAAGCATGGCAACGATGAGCCAGCGCTGTTTTCGTAATTGATTCATAGGACACCCTCCTTTCATATGTTTGATAAAGTTTAAAGTAACTTCGGATATAAGTTTCCAAAGGCTTGCTATCTGCGTTTATCCCTTGCATCATAATATATGCAGAAGATACCGGTTAATGATCAACAGCGTACTGCCTGTTCCGGCATATTACGCTCTCCCAGCCGTACAGCCTTACATACCCGGCGGTAAACATGATCACAGACCTCTACGGATTTCATGCCTTTATAATCCTCATAATAAAGAGGTTTCAAAAAATAAACCTGTGTGTGGACATGCCGCAGGGAATTGAGATCATATACCTTCCAGGAATCTACTAAAGCCACCGGAACAATGGGAACCTTTGACTTCATGGCACTTTTGAAAGTGCCGGGCTTAAAAGGATCCACCTGATTGCCATTGCGGTGCTTATATCCTCCTGCAGGGAAAATAATGAACTTCCGGCCCTGTGCCGTCTCTGCGGAGACCTCCTGTATGATCTTGGCCGCCTGACGGATATCATGGAGCTTGATGCGCTTGCCTTTGACCAGATCAATGAACTGGCTGACTAACGGCATATGGGATCTGGCATCATCCATCACTACCGAGCATGGCAGCGGATGACCGTACATGATCCCCAGAGCATCGTACTTCCCCTGATGATTGGGAAACATCACATATCCTCCCTGAGACGGCAGATTTTCACGGCCATATACAGAGGTGGAGATCCGGGCGGTTTTCATCATCTGGCGTATCATTTTCAGATCATACTGATATCGAAACTCCTCGGAATATTTCCGGTCTCTTGCGGCATAATAGCCTGCCTGGGGAATCATCCAGGCTCTATGTAAATTTCTGATCAATACATATACAAAGCGAAGCAATTTTTCTTCCTCATTTCTTATGACGATATTTCGTCTTTCATTTCTCCTGATAGATAATGTATCATATTAACTTTTTTTTGGCAACTGTTGCAAAAGGAAGATGGTACATATAAAATGGAGCAAGAGAAAACGTAATAAGGGGGACATCAAACCATGGCATTAGATGGAATGGTAATTGCTGATATTGTATATGAACTGGAGCAGGACCTGGCAGGAGGCCGTATTGCCAAGATCGCACAACCGGAGAAGGACGAGCTGCTTCTGACGATTAAGCAGAGCAGAACCGGGGAGGACGGAAAGACTGTCCGCAGTCAGAAAAGGCTGGTGCTTTCTGTGAATCCAAGTCTCCCACTGATCTATGAAACGGAGGAGACAAAGAACTCTCCTATGACGGCACCAACCTTCTGTATGGTACTCCGGAAGCATTTGTCCAACAGCAGAATCCTGTCTGTCCGGCAGATCGGTCTGGAACGTGTGCTTTGCTTTGAACTGGAGCATCTGAATGAAATGGGGGATCTGTGTCACAAAAAGTTATATATCGAGCTGATGGGCAAGCACAGTAATATCATCTTCTGTCAGGAGGATGATGTGATCATTGACAGTATTAAACGGGTGTCGGCTCTGGTCAGCTCTGTGCGGGAGGTGCTGCCGGGCAGAACATATTTTATCCCAAATACACAGGAAAAACTGGATCCCTTTACGGTAAGCTGCGAGGAGTTTACAGAAAAAATACTGACAAAGCCTATGCCGCCGGCAAAGGCACTGTATACCTCTCTGACCGGTTTCAGTCCGGTTATGGCCAATGAACTGTTATACCGGGCAAGTCTGCAGGATGCCGCCTCTACCAGTGAGCTTTCGGATATGGAGCGGCTTCATTTGTATCGCAATTTTGAACGGCTCCGGGAGGAACTGCTCTCTCACTCTTTCGCTCCGACACTGGTCAAACGGGGGCAGGAGCCGGTAGAGTTTGCGGCGTTTCCATTGACTTCCTATGAGAGGGATGAGACCTGCCAGAGTATTTCTTATGACAGCATCAGCCGGCTTTTGTACGACTTTTATGCGCAGAAGGAGCTGTATTCCCGGATCCATCAGAAATCCTTTGAGCTGCGCCGTGTCACCAATACGGCGCTGGAACGCTGCCGTAAGAAATATGATCTTCAGGAGAAACAGCTTCGTGATACGAAAAAACGTGATAAATATAAGGTATATGGTGATCTTTTAACAACCTACGGGTATAGTCTGACTGGCGGAGAGAAAAGCTTTACCTGTGAGAACTATTATGATGAGGGCAAAGAGATCACAATACCACTGGATCAGACAAAATCTGCCATGGAAAATGCCAAGCGGTATTTTGATAAATATGCCAAGTTAAAAAGAACCTTTGAGGCATTGACGGTTCAGTTAGAGGAAACAAGACAGGAAATAGAGCATCTGGAGTCTGTGAGCAATGCGCTGGATATTGCCCGCCAGGAGGAGGATCTGACATTGATCCGTCAGGAACTTTCGGAGTGTGGTTATGTAAAGAAGCATGCGCAGCCACGCAGTAACAGAGGGCGTGTGAAGATAAAAAGCAAGCCGTTTCATTATATTTCCTCCGATGGATTTCATATGTATGTGGGAAGGAATAACTATCAGAATGATGAACTTACCTTCCACTTTGCCAATGGCGGTGACTGGTGGTTTCATGCCAAAGGAACGGCAGGCTCCCATGTGATCGTAAAGACAGAGGGGAAGGAACTGCCGGACAGAACCTTTGAGGAGGCAGCCGCTCTGGCAGGCTGGTATTCCAAGGCGAAGGATCAGGCAAAAGCCGAGATTGATTATATTCAGAGAAAGCATATCAAAAAGCCAAACGGAAGCAAACCGGGTTTTGTAGTATATTATACCAATTATTCCATGACAATCGTACCGGACATTTCCGGTCTTAAGGAAATAGAGGATTAAAATTGTACCCGAAGCCGGAAGCTGACGGGTGCAGAAAGGAATGGAAATTATTATGATACGTTCTGACAATCATGTACACACATCATTTTCTACTGACAGTGATACCCCGATGGAGGCGATGGTACAGCGGGGCATAGAACTGGGGCTGGATTCGGTCTGTTTTACGGATCATATTGATTATGATTTTCCGGATACCGGAAATGGTGTGGAGTTTTTGTTTGAGATGGAGCCATATTTTGAGATGCTCTCCTTTTTGCAGGGGAAATATCCGCAATTTGAGATCCGCCGAGGTGTAGAGCTTGGTCTGAAACCGGATCTGGCACAGAGATGTAATGCGCTGATCCAGACTCATCCATTTGATTTTGTGATTGGTTCGACACATTTAGTTGATGATACAGATCCGTATTATCCGTCTTTCTGGGAGCAGTTTTCAGAGAAGGACGGAATCCGGAGATATTACGAGATCACTATGGAAAATATCCGAACAGATACAAAGTTTGATGTCTATGGTCATATTGATTACATCATCCGTTATACACCGACACAGCAGAAGAACAAGGCGCAGGGGATCATTGACGAAGCATATATGGATCGGTGCTTTCGGGATTCGTCGGATATGATCGACGAGATCCTTCGTCTCCTGCTGGCAAAGGGCAAAGGCATAGAGGTCAACACGGCCGGGATTAAATATGGTCTTGGCCATACCAATCCACAGGAAAAGGTACTGAAACGCTACCGGGAGCTTGGGGGCGAGATCATTACCGTTGGTTCAGATGCCCATGAAACGAAGCATCTGGCATATGCCTTTGAAGGAATTCCGGAGCTTTTACGAAAATGTGGTTTTCGGTATTACACAGAATTCCGCAAGAGAAAACCGGAAATGATTCCGTTATGATATCTGCCGGAGTTTCTGCACGAAGGATCGGATATTTTCAAATGTTTCGTTGATCTCCTCCATTGTGTTTTCATGGCCTATGGTGATGCGCAGTGCGCCCAGTGCCATTTCATCCGAAAGTCCGATAGAGTGCAGTACATGGGATGGAGCCTGATCCGCAGAGGAACAGGCAGAACCGCCGGATACATAAATGTCTTTTGTTTCCAGCATAGCGATCAGCGTGGCGCTGTCAATACCATAAAAGCTGACATTTAAATTGCCCGGCAGGCGTTTTTGGCTGCTGCCGTTTAGTCTTGTCATAGGGATTTCTGACAGAATCCGGTGCATCAGGTGATCCCGGAGGGAAGATTCCTGTCCGGCATATTCTTTCATATGCTCCAGAGAAAGCTGCGCAGCACATCCCATACCAACGATCCCGGCAACATTTTCGGTGCCTGCTCTTCTGCCCTGTTCCTGGGCACCACCGTATAACAGAGGAGACAGAGGCGTTCCCTTTTTGGCGTAGAGGAAGCCGACACCTTTGGGACCACCGAATTTATGAGCACTGACACTTAAAAAATCAATTGGTGTGATTGAAACATCAATGGGTACATGGGCATATGCCTGCACAGCATCTGTATGAAACGGGATGCTGTTTTTTTGTGCAATCTGACCCAATTCACGGATCGGCTGCAGAGTACCGATCTCATTGTTTGCATACATCACGGAGATCAGGATCGTGTCAGGACGGATTGCCTTTTCCAGTACGGCAGGCTCCACAAATCCCTCCCGGTTTACCGGAAGGTATGTCACATCAAAACCGCAGCTTTCCAGGAAATGACATGTATGAAGGATGGCATGATGTTCTATGGCAGAGGTGATGATATGACGTCCTTTTCCGCAGAGAGACCTGGCAGCATTTACCAGCACCCAGTTATCGGATTCTGTTCCACCACTGGTAAAAATAATTTCCTGTGGCTTTGCGTGGATGCTCCCGGCCAGAACTGTGCGGATCTGATCCAGCTTTTTATGAAGCAGTCTTCCCTCTTTGTAAGCACTGGAAGGATTGTAATAATATTCATGAAGATAAGGTGTCATTTCACGGATGACCTCCGGATAAACTGCCGTGGTTGCGGCGTGGTCCAAATAGATCATTTTATACGTTGCCCCCATGTATCCTGTTATTCATACTTTATGCGCTTTTTTGTCATAGTTGCATTATTTTTTCATAGAAATGAACAAAGAGGTATGACCGGACAGAGTGACTGACTGCCGGCTTCGGAGGAACACTCATGGGAACAATGGCGAGGAAGCTTCTGAAAGGGACTTTATTATTGACAATTACCGGATTTGCGACAAGAATTCTTGGATTTTTTTACCGGATTTATCTGGCCGATATGCTGGGAGCACATTATCTGGGAATCTATCAGTTGATCTTTCCCGTATATGCCATTTGTTTTACTATTTATGGGGCAGGTATCCAGACTGCATTGTCCCAGGTCATTGCATCGGAAAAAAATCAGAATGACAACACCTGCTCTGTGATGAAAATATTCCGGACCGGAACGGCGATTGCCCTGCTTCTTGCCTTTGGACTGCAGTTTTTTATGTGGTGGAAAGCAGAGTGGATCGCTCTTCATTTTGTGATGGAGCCGGCTCTGACGCCTTACTTAAGAATTATGGCAGTATTCTTTCCTTTTTGCTGTCTGTCGGCGTGTATTAACGGATATTATTATGGGATACAGGATGCAAAGATTCCGGCGATAACCCAGGTGATCGAACAGATCTTCCGGATCTTTTTTGTGTTTGGCATGACGTTTTTTATGATGCCGGATGCCACGGTGGAGGAAAACTGCCGCATTGCAGTATGGGGGCTTGCAGCCGGAGAGATCAGCTCCTGTTTTTTTTATGTATGGAAGCTCTGGAAACACTGTCGGAATGGTTTGAAAAAGAGAAGCTTCGGAGAAAGATTCCGGACCGGAAATGTTTTAAAACAGGGGAACAGAGCATCTGCCATATCTTTGCAGACACAGGATAACTGCTGTAGTCAGGGAATGCGATCCCTCCTATGGCTGGCTTCTACTCTCACACTGACAAGACTTTTTATTACATTTCTCAACAGTGTGGAAACGGTTCTGCTGCCGGCAATGTTAAAGCGGTACGGCTGCAGCAGTGAGGAGGCTCTCAGTATTTACGGTGTGCTGACCGGTATGACATTTTCATTTCTGTTGTTTCCCTCTACCATTACCAACTCTCTTGCGGTACTTTTAGTACCTTCTGTGGCGGAGGCGGATGCTGCCGGGGATACCCGTATGATACGGAGAAGTATTTCCCTTTCCATCCGGTATTGCCTTCTTCTGGGGATTCTGTGTACCGGTATTTTTATGGTATTTGGCAAGGAACTGGGATTGGTAATCTTTCACAATGAACTGGCAGGAGATTTTTTGGTAACGCTGTCATGGCTTTGTCCGTTCCTGTATCTTGGAACGGCTCTTACCAGTATTATTAACGGAATGAAAAAAACACATATTTCCTTTGTGATCACGGCGGTCAGTCTGGGAGTGCGGATCTTGTTCTTGCTGTGGGCAGTTCCGGTGTATGGAATGCGTCTTTATCTGATCGGTCTGCTGGTGAGCCAGCTTCTGCAGGTATTATTGGAACTGCTGTATCTGAAACCGTATTTGTGGGCCGGAAATGATGCTGAGACGGGGAGGACAGAGGAGGATTTCGATGCTTTCCGGGGAATTTTTATGCCCGGAATATTGCTGATTCCCAGTGCCGTTGCAGCAAAAAGCAGCTACCGGTGGCTTGGCAGCTGCTTCTCTGACTGTTATGCAATTTTGTATCTGGCGGCAGCAGGTATGATATTTTGTATGATCTACCTGGCCGGATTGCTTCTGACCGGAGGAATTACTCTGTCTTTTCTCTGGAAGAGGAATCCTTCGACGGTTCCGTCTCGTCAAAGGTAAGACCGAGATTGCCGTCTCTTGCAATCGTGTTGTTCAGACGCATCTTTAACTCACCCCAGGCGTCAACCAGAGCCATTTTCTCGGAAAACGGCATATCCTTCAGATAAGACATATTTTCATCCTCCGGAAGCATGGATGACCGTGGCATGGTCAGAATATATGTACGGTTCGAATTGATCGTGACCGTGGTATAATCTGATTTTGACAAAGTCAATTCAAACTGAAATGCCCGTCTTCTGGCATCCACAGTAATGTCCCGTGCGATCTTGTTCCGTTTGCGGTATAAATAATCTACAATCTTATCTAACTTGTAATCGATACTGCTCCCCATAACAGCTACCTCCTATGAATAATACATAGTTTTCTATATCAATAGAATATCTACTTTTTCATAGAATGTCAACCTTATATGCATACATTTGCGGAGACATTCCGTTCTCAAACGGTACGCATTTTATTTTCCGTAATGTACATGGAGCAATTCATGGGAACGTTCCTTCAACATGCCGTTTTCGTAAAGATTGATCAGGGTCGGATTATCACAGGAACGTTTGACGATGGCTGATTTATCCGCTTTGTACATGCCCTGAGCCCGATCCTCTTTGACACTGCGATAACCAAACGGCTGACCGGCACCACCGATACATCCGTAAGGGCATGCCATCACTTCTACAAAGTCCAGCTTTTCCTCTCCACGCTGCAGCTTACGGATCAGGGTATCTGCATTACCAAGACCATTGACCACACCAACACGGAGTGTTTTATCCCCAAGAGAAACCTCTGCAATTTTAGTTCCTTCCAGTCCTCTGACACCGGAATATTCAATCTCGCGGAGCGTTTCATTATTCTTTGCTGCTACATGGCGGAGAGCAGCCTCCATGACACCACCGGTTACACCGAAGATCACGCCGGCTCCGGAATTGATGGAAAACGGCATATCAGGAGCACTAGGCTCAATCTCCTGGAACTGGACACCAAGTTCCTTGATCATCAGGATCAGTTCCTTGGTAGTAATGACATAATCGACATCGGGAACTCCGTCACGACAAAATTCATCCCGTGCCGCTTCGTATTTTTTGGCAACGCATGGCATGACCGCAACGGAGATGGTTTCCATACCTGCTTCTTTGTCGGCCGGCTTGTAATATTCTTTTAAAACAGCACCAAACATTTCCATTGGTGATTTGCAGGTTGAAACATACGGTAAAAGCTCCGGGTATTTCGTTTCTACGAAACGTACCCATGCCGGACAGCAGGAAGTGAAAAGCGGCATGGTATTTCCCTGAGGGTATTTCTTTTCCCCGTTTTCCAACTTGTAAACGAGTTCGTTTGCTTCCTCGATCACGGTGAGATCGGCACTGAAACTGGTGTCAAATACCGTGTCAAAACCAAGCATGCGCAGAGCGGTGTAGATTTTGCCGATCGTATTTTTGCCGGGAGCGATGCCGAATTCTTCTCCGATCGCCACACGAACCGCCGGGGCTATCTGGACAACGACCCGTTTATTTGGGGCATAAAGTGCCTGCCATACTCCTTTTAAATCTTTTTTGATGGTAATGGCTGCGGTTGGGCAGACAGCGGCACATTGTCCGCAGTTTACGCAGTCTGTCTCGGCAATAGGACGACCGAAAGCAGGACTGACGATCATATTGGCACCACGGTGGGCAAAGTCAATGGCTCCCACATGCTGTACTTCGTTACACATTCTTACGCAGTCACCACAGAGAATACATTTACTGGGATCCCTGACAATGGACAGGGAGGAGTCGTCGATCACCGGCTCCGGATGTGTGTTTGGAAAACGCACCTTTGTAAGATGGAATCTGGCAGCCAGCATCTGGAGACGGCAGTTGCCGTTTTTCTCACATATGGTGCAGTCCCGGCAATGGGATGCCAGAAGCAGCTCCAGGATCATTTTGCGGTGCTGGTGAAGCTTTGATGTATTGGTACGGATCACCATTTTGTCTTTCGGCGGTGTGGAACAGGATGCGATAATGCTTCCGCGTTCATCTTCCACAACGCACATACGGCAGGCACCGTAAATGGACATATCCGTGTAATAACAAAATGTAGGCACATGGATTCCTGCTTTGCGGATAACCTGCAGGATATTTTTTTCATCCGTAAAAGCGGTACGGATTCCGTCAATGATCATATATTTTTCAGACATATTTAACCTAATCCTTTCTTAATCAAACCTCTTTTACGGCGTTAAAGTGACAGCCCTCTTTGCAGGCTCCGCATTTGATACACTTGGAAGGATCAATGGTATGCGGTTCCTTTACTGTGCCAGTAATGGCTCCGACAGGACACATACGGGCACATTTGGTACAGCCGCGGCAAAGCTCCGGATCGATCTGATATGTCATCAGTGCTTTACACTGGCCTGCCGGACATTTTTTGTCCACGACATGGGCAATATATTCATCCCGGAAATACTTTAAGGTACTGACAACCGGGGAAGCCGCCGTTTTTCCAAGACCACAGAGCGCTGTGGCGGAAATGGTATCGGAAAGTTTTTCCAGCAGTTCGATATGCTCCATAGTACCACGGCCTTCGGTGATGTCAGTCAAAAGCTCCAGCATCCGTTTTGTTCCCTCGCGGCATGGAACACATTTGCCGCAGGATTCATTCTGGGTGAAATTCATAAAGAAACGGGCAACTTCTACCATGCAGCTTTTGTCATTCATTACGACAAGACCACCGGATCCGATCATGGCACCTACTTTTTTGAGAGAGTCAAAATCCAGATTCATATCCAGATGATCCTCGGTGGCACTGATACAGAGACAGCCACCGGATGGTCCGCCGATCTGGACTGCCTTGAAATCACCACCCTTTACGCCACCACCAATATCAAAGATTACCTCCCGGAGTGTTGTTCCCATCGGAACCTCAATGAGACCGGTATTTTTGACATTACCAGTCAGTGCAAACGCCTTGGTGCCGTGATTGTTGGCCGGTCCAAAGCCTTGATACCATTTTGCACCGTTCAGGATGATCGGAGGAACATTACAGAAAGTTTCTACGTTATTCAGGACAGTAGGTTTGTTGAAAAGACCATGCTCCACGGTACGCGGCGGTTTTACACGTGGCATACCGCGGTTTCCTTCGATGGATGTGGTCAGAGCACTTCCCTCCCCGCAGACAAATGCACCGGCACCCTGACTGATATGTAAGTCAAAATCAAAGCCGGATCCTAATATATCCTTTCCTAAAAGCCCCTTATCCATGGCTTTGTCAATGGCTGTCTGGAGACGTTCCACTGCCAGCGGATACTCGGCACGAACATAAATATAACCATGATGTGCTCTGGTAGCAATGGCTGCGATCAGCATACCCTCGATCACACGGTGCGGCTCGCCTTCCATCATGGAGCGGTCCATGAATGCACCGGGATCCCCTTCGTCTCCGTTACATACAATATATTTCTCCTCTTCTTTCTGATCCAGCACCTGCTGCCATTTCCGACCGGCAGGGAAACCGCCGCCGCCACGTCCACGCAGACAGGACTCTGTGATCTCGTCAACAATTTCCTGGGAAGTCATATCAAACAACGCTTTTGCAACGGCACTGTAGCCCCCAAGGGCAATATATTCTGCAATACTTTCCGCATTGATGCGCCCACAGTATTCCAGAGCGATACGTGTCTGTTTTTTGTAAAAAGGAATATCCTCCTGTCTGACGTAAGATTTCAGGCTTTCATCCTGATAAACAAGACGATCCACGACTTCATCATGGATAATGCTTTTTTCGATGATCTCCTCGCAGTCCTCCAGTTTTACCTTCAGATAAAGCCAGCCCATTGGCTCGATCCGCAGCAGGGGTCCCATCTCACAAAAACCGTGGCATCCGCTTTTCTTCAGACCGATACTCTCATCATGAGGCTCCTTTTCCAGGACAAGGGCACATCTTAGCCCCTTCTCCTCGATGATTTCTTTCATGCGGTCATATATCTGCAAAGAGCCGCCTGCCACACATCCGGTTCCGGCACAGATCAGGATCTGTTTGCGCTGGCTGTTTAGTGAAGCAGCATATTCCTTCTGCTTTGCGATCAATTGTTCTCTTGTTTTAATTTTCATTGGCCGCTTCCTCCTTCAATTCCTCGATCAATGCTCTGGCTTTGTCCGGCGTCATAGACGGGTGAACATGATCATTTACTGTGCAGACCGGTGCGAGACCACAGGCTCCGAGGCAGGACACCGTTTCAACGGTAAACAGCATATCATCGGTAGTGGTCTTTTCTTTGCTCAGCCCAAGCATTCCCCGGAACTCATTCAGGATCGGCACAGATTTCCGTACATGGCAGGCGGTTCCGTCACAGATTTTTATGACATACTTCCCTTTTGGTTCCAATGAAAAATTTTCATAAAATGTAGCCACCCCATAAATTTTGGCTTCACTGAGATTTAGCTTGCGGGCGATGTAACATAATGCCTCCTCCGGCAGATAATGGTATACCTTCTGGATATCCTGCATGATCGCGATCAGAAGCGTACTGTTGTAATCGTGTTGCTGCAGAATGTCATCAAGCCGTGCAATTTCCTGACTATTCACGTTTCCTTCTCCTTTCAAAAATATGTTTCGGACAGAGACCGGTAGAAATACCGCTCTCTGAGTCTGGTGATTATTTATAGTTTTTTCGCGTTTGGAACGCAAATTATAGAGAAATTATATCATATAACAAACATGGAAACAATCTAAATGATAAAAAATGCACAAATAAATAAAAATGATAAATGAAAAATTATGCAATTTTTAGAAAACAGCATAAAAAAACTCTGACGAAAGACGGTTTTTAAAAGAGTCTTCGTCAGAGGAATATAACTTTTGAAAAAATATTTATTTGTTTTCCCGGTGTCTGGATAAAACTTTTTCGGTATTAATAAACTCAAATGGAGTTTCCTGATATACATAATAATTGATCCAGTTGCTGTACATAGCGTTTGCAGCACCACGCCAGCGAAGAAGCGGCTTCTGCTCCGGATCATCATTTGGATAATAATTTTCAGGGAGTGCGATATCAATGCCCTTGGCAAGATCGCGCTTATACTCCTTGTCCAGAGTCAGACGGTCGTATTCCAGATGACCCAGCACGAAAATCTGTCTGCCGTTCTGTGCCATCAGGATCAGCTCTCCCACTTCCGGAGAATCTGCCAGAAGCAGCAGGTCGTCACAGGCAGCGATCGCTCTGCTGTCTACTCCTGTATTGCGGGAATGCGGTGCCCAGAAAACATCATCAAAGCCGCGAAGCAACGGTATCTTGCGGTGATGAACACGGTGTTCGAAGATGCCAAAGGCTTTCTGAGGCAGCAGATATTTCGGGATGCCATAATGATAATAAAGGCCTGCCTGTGCCCCCCAGCAGATATGAAGGGTGGAGGTCACGTTTGTTTTGGACCAGTCCATAATATGGGTCAGCTCTTCCCAGTACTGAACCTCCTCATATTCCATCTGCTCCACAGGAGCACCGGTGATGATCAGTCCGTCGAAGTTTTTGTCTTTTACATCGTCGAAGGTCTGATAAAACTGGTTTAAGTGGCTGGCCGGAGTGTTTTTGCCAATGTAGCTGGCGGTGGTCAGAAATGTCACCTCCAGTTGCAAAGGAGTATTGGAAAGGCTTCGCATCATCTGGATCTCTGTGTCTTCCTTCAGGGGCATCAGATTAAGGATTGCAATCTGAAGGGGACGGATATTCTGAGTGATGGCCCTTGTTTCATTCATAATAAAGATATTTTCATTTTCCATGATCTTCTTTGCCGGAAGATCATTCTGAACCTTAATTGGCATATACAACTCCTCTTTTCTCGTAACTGCGAAATCACCCCTCCTGAGGATTCGTTATACCCAAAAGGAGTATCTATTATTGTTGCAGATAATTGATATTCTGTCAAGACAGCCCGAACTGCTTCATTGCCTGCTCCTCTGTAATAATAGGAACGCCCAGCTCTTTTGCTTTTTTGTTTTTGGAGGAAGTGCTGGCGATATCGTTATTGATCAGGTAGGAGGTCTTTTTGGTAACACTGCCGGTTACCTTACCACCGGCGTTTTCAATTGTCTCCTTCAGGGCACTGCGGTTTTCGAAATGCTCCAGAGAACCGGTGATGACAAATACCAGGCCGGACAGATCCTGTGCCTGGCTGTCAGTCTGTACCGTTTCCAAAGTGATCTCCTGCAGCAGATCGTCCACGGTCTTATTGTGCTCCGGTGAGGCAAAATAGTCTGCAAAGCTCCGGGCGATCACATCTCCCACTCCATCAATAGCCGTGAGTTCTTCAACGGTGGCGTGACGGATATGTTCCAGATCATTTCCGAGTGCATTACATATCATCTTTGCATTGGATAGTCCGATATTTGAAATGCCGAGACTGTAGATAAACTTTGCAAGAGTGGTCTGACGGGAGTTTTCCAAAGCAGTGATCAGTTTTTCATAGGACCGCTCGCCAAAGCCATCCATTTCTATAATGGTTTCACGGTAGTCCGATAAATGGTACAGATCTGCCAGTTCATGAAGCATACCCTTGGATAAAAATTTCTCGATGGTTGCTTCGGAGAGTCCGTCAATATTCATAGCATCACGGCTTACAAAAAGGGTCAGGGATTTGATCTTTTTGGCAAGGCACTCCGGGTTCTCACAGAAAAGCACCTCGGCATCATTTTCGTGATGGATCACGGCAGGATGACCGCAGACAGGGCAGGTATCCGGAATTGTCAGCTTTCCGCTCCGGGTGAGATTATCTGCAATCTGCGGAATGATCATATTGGCTTTATATACCTGGATCGTATCGCCGATACCAAGCTCCAGCTGGTGTACAATGCTGATATTGTGTACGCTGGCACGACTGACGGTGGTTCCTTCCAGCTCTACCGGCTCAAAGATGGCAACCGGGTTGATCAGGCCGGTACGGGAGGCACTCCATTCAATCTCAAGAAGGGTTGTGTCTGCTGTTTCGTCTGCCCATTTAAATGCCATAGCGTTTCGCGGAAATTTGGCGGTCATGCCTAACCCCTCGCCGTAAGCAATGTCATCCATCAGAAGCACAAGACCGTCCGAAGGAAAATCGTTTTGAGGGATCTTGTCAGCAAAGCTCCGGATGGCAGCAGGAAGTGTCTCAGAGGTGACACGCTGGTATTCCACTACATCAAAGCCCTGCTCCCTCAGAAACAGGAACTTTTCTTCCTGAGAGTTATGAAAATCCACCCCCTCTGCCTGAACCAGCGCAAAGGCAAAGAAGGAAACATTCCGTTTGGCGGTGATCTCATTATTGAGCTGGCGAACGGAGCCGCTGCAGAGATTTCGAGGATTTTTATATTGCTCCTCCTCCGGAAGTGTTTCGTTGATCTTTCGAAACTCAGAATAAGAGATCACGGCTTCTCCCCGGAGAATCATCTGTCCCTGATATGGGACAGACAGAGGGATGTTTGTAAAGGTACGGGCATTGTTGGTGATTACCTCTCCCACCTGGCCGTTTCCACGGGTGACAGCCTTTTGCAGTGTACCGTTTTCATAGGTGAGCACAATAGTAAGACCGTCCATTTTCCAGGAAAGAAGGCCTGTTTGTCCCTCCAGCCACGAGGCGAGGGCATCCACACTTTTTGTTTTGTCAAGAGAAAGCATGGGAGCTGCATGGGTTTCTTTTGGAAGCTCGCTAAGGACTTCATATCCCACACGCCGGGTAGGACTGCCTGCCAGAATGATACCCGTCTCCTTCTCAAGAGCCGCCAGTTCATCGTAAAGCCGGTCATAATCATAATTGCTCATGATCTCGTCTTTACCCTGATAATACACAGCGGCTGCTTCGTTGAGCTGCTGTACTAAATCCTGCATATGTTTTTTCTGATCTATCATATTATTTTATTGCCCTTTCTTTCCGGAAATACAGATTTCTTTTAATTCACGGACTTCCTGCGGTGTCAGTCTGCGGTAACGTCCCTTGATCAGACCGTCCAGCGTAATATTGACCACGCGGTCCCGGCGCAGCATAGTAACCCGGTAATCCAGAGCCTCGCACATCCGGCGGATCTGTCGGTTCAGTCCCTGGGTCAGGATGATATGAAAGCTTTTTTCATCCTCCTGCCATACTTTGCAGGGCTTTGTGACGGTATCGAGAATCTCTACACCCTGCGACATTTTTCGCAGAAACTCCGGGGTGATCCTGCGGTTTACCCGGACAAAATATTCCTTTTCGTGACCGTAGCGGCTCCTTAAGATTTTTTCCATGATTTCCCCCTGGTTGGTCAGGAGTAAAAGTCCCTCGGAATTCTGATCAAGACGTCCTACAGGGTAGACCCGTTTTGGATAATTGATATAATCTACGACATTGACAATCTTTTCGCCGTTTTCTGATTCGGCCGTGGTACAAACGATACCCCGGGGTTTGTAAAATGCCAAAAAGATCTCTTCGTCCTCCTTCCGGACCGTTTTGCCGTCAACAGTGACGGTCTGCCCATCTTCTACTTTCTGTCCGGGAAGAGCCGGAATGCCATCAATACAGATCCTGCCCTGTTCCAGCATCCGGTCTGCTTCTCTGCGGGAACAAACGCCCGCCTCACTGAGATATTTATTAATTCTGACTGCCATATTTTCTAATCCTTTTCTTTAAAAGTTATTTTGCTGTGTCGCTTTTCTGTGCGTTCTCCAGCATTTCGTAAAAGCCCCGTACCTCACTGTCCTGACTGATCACAGTCTCTAACTGCTTCTGCACAGAGTGAACCAGCTCCTGAACCTGTTTACTGCTGTCCAGCTTGTCGATATATTTCTGTTCGCCGGACTTTAAGGTATCCAGATATATTTTAAAGTTTCCTTGCTCATCCTGCTTAATATAAAGAGCATTCAGAGAGGGAATCAGTGTATCAATATCAAAAATTTTCACATCATAGTAGACATAAACCCGGTAAGAACCTTTGGTAGCACCGTCCAGGATCTTACAGTTGATATTGCGGTATTCTTCTACATATTCTGATTCCGTCATCAGCTTCTTTTCGTCAATGTGTCCTACGTTACTGACGCAGCCGGCGATCGTGTCCATATCCACCTGCTGCTTGGCGGTATAATAACGCTGTACCAGAGAATCCAGTTCCTGACGGATATTTCCCTCGGATTTGCCATTCAGAGAATGAATTGCCCCGAAGCTTGCCACTTTGGAAGCATCTTGGGCAGAACGTTTATGAAAGGAAAAATGTAAGTCCGGGGAAATTATAAAAAACGTCCCAAATCCAATTAATATCATTCCCAAAGAAAAGAGAAATATGAACTTTTTATACTTCATTGGCATCATCTGAGACATCCTTTCTATAAGTTTTAAACATCTATTTAGTGTACCACAATAAGAGGTATAATTCAAATTTTGGGATAAAGGGGAGATGGCAGATTTTTGTCTTCCAATCCCTGAAATAAAGAAAAAGAGATGAGCTTCCACTCACCTCTGCAGTAACGCACCTAAAGGGACTCGAACCCCCGCCACATGGTTCCGGAAACCACTGCTCTATCCACTGAGCTATAGGTGCTGACCATTATCTGTAAATCACAGACAACATTTAGAATATATCATACTTTATGATTTTGGTCAAGTTTTCCGTGTAGAGTCTTTTACAGTCTTTGGCAAAACAAAAAGACGTATTTCTACGCCCTTCTGTTTATTTTATGTTATTTCAACAGGCTGTTACTGGAATTTTGCCATCACTTCCTCGTTTGTTTTCATAGCATTCTCTTCCATTTCTTTGCGCTCAGCCAAAAGCTTTGTACGGATCTCGTTATGACTGACAGCCATGATCTGCAGTGCCAGATAGGCGGCGTTTTTGGCTCCGTTGATGGCAACGGTAGCTACCGGAATGCCGGATGGCATCTGTACGATAGACATCAGGGCATCCATGCCGTCAAGAACTGATCCGGACAGAGGAACACCGATCACAGGAAGCACGGTCTGGGACGCAACGACCCCAGGGAGGGCAGCAGCCATTCCGGCGGCTGTAATAATAACCTCTGTGCCATCCTCGTTGCATTCGTTAATAAATGCAGAAAGTCCCTCGTGCGCACGATGTGCGGACAGACAGCGGACCTTTACTTCTACACCATACTCTTTTAAGATGCCTGCGGCTGGCTCGACCTTTGACAGGTCACTGGTAGAACCCATAATAATTGCTACTTTCATTTCACTCATCCTTTCATTTATCCCTAAGATGGGATTGTGTTTTACTTTATAGTAAGGGATTCTAATCGTTCTGTAAAGTACCCTTTTGAGTGGAACCCACAGCTGGGATCATTTTTATGGCTTTTTTTCCGATGTGATAGTAATAGATATTGTCGGAAAGGAATTCCTCTGCATCAACACATTCCCGGTTGACGTGGAAGACCATTTTGAGCAGTTCAGGAGAAGTAAAGCCTAATTGTTCCCGCAGGATCAATAATTCGTGGGTGCTGCTTGGCAGAATGTAAAAGTTTTCGCCGAGCTCCTCTCCCACCCGTTCTAAAATGCCGGGATACAGCCAGACGGATGCGCCATTAATACCATTGCTGTTTGTCAGTATATACGGAGAACGTTCCTGGGGAAGATCGGCAGAACAACATAAGGAATCGGCAAATTGTCTGGCGTAATCCGTCATAGACCGGAAGATCTCCGGAAATAACGGGGGTGTATTTTCCTGGGCCAGTTCAAACAGCTCCTGGGTATTGGTGTTCCAATTCTTCATAATGTGGTTATTGATCCGCAGACTTTGGATTCCGTTGATATCGCTGTTGATCAGGTAATAGAATACAATCGCAAGATCAAAGAATGGAATATGGGGAATGTCCTTCAGGATTTCTTTGTTTTTGGCGGCGTTTACCAGACGGTATACAACATATTTTCTACAGTGTTCAAAGGAAAGATCAGGAAGGACATCACCGGAGCTGTCCATAAATGATTGCCAGCGTTCATAGATATCTTCTGCCAGAGCATCAATTTCTACGCCGCGGAGATATTGTGCATAGTAATCCTGCAGGTAAAAGCTTGGGGAGCATCCACAGCTGTCCCGGAACAGCACCAGACTGTCCAGATGAACCGAATTATTTTTGAGTACGGGATTTACTTCCATATTCAGATCCTCCGGAATGATCTCATAGAGCTGACAACGGATCCGGCTGACAAATTCTTCGTAATTGATTTTGGATTCCTTCATAGATAATAACCATACCTTTCTGTATCCCATTTTTTATGGTCTGGAGGGATACCTGTTTTGTGAGATTGATTGAAATATAACGATAATTTGAATGATAGATATATTACAAATGATTGTTGTAATTTTAGAAGTGACAGAATATGCCGATTTGTGCACGAACAGCTTTTATATTGTGTGCCCTGTTTTGACAAATGACATACAGTTTTCTACTGACATATTTGAACAAAATTGATGAACAAATGTATATGAACATTATGGGAGAAGTTCGAATCAGAACAATAGAGTAAACTGATAAACGGATCTTTTATTGATAGATGAATAACAGAGAATTTATTCCGGGTTCCATTTCCTGTCACTTCCTGCATAAAAGGTTATCAGAAATACCGGGCTCTGACAAGATGGAAAGACTGCTAAAAAATAAGAGGAAATATGATGATTATGTCTGAAAAAAATTGGCCATTGTGAAAATTGACTTGTGCATTTTGATGATTAGAAAGGGAAAATATATACAGAATCAACAGAATGAGAAAACAGGCATGTCTCGTGGGGCGTTTCCGACAAAAAAGAAAACTCCTGAAATTTCATTGTATCCTCAGAAAAGAGTTTTCAAAATCATTTTCTGAATAACGGAAAATTTCAGGAGTTCTGTTTTATTTATAAATTGCTCTCTTTATACAAGACAGTCTTACATCTGGGAACGATAATAATTGATCAGGCAGCCCTTCTCAATGATATCACGCTCATCCTCTGTGAGGTTACCAAGGTGAAGCTCAAATTCCTTCATGCCCTTATTTACCACATAAGCCTTAATGGTATCGTTCTTCTCTTCGATGGCTTTCTTAATATCCTTAATGAAGAGGTAATCTCCGTTTTCAAATGGGAGTTCACCCTGATACAGGAATGGAAGCATACCCCAGTTGATCAGGTTAGAACGATATCTCTTTGTTGCGTATTCGTTGGCAATATTGGCAAAGCCGCCCAGTACCTTCTGGCAGGAAGCCGCCTGCTCTCTGGCAGAACCATCGCCTGGCTTGACAGCAAAGATCGTAGATCCGATCTGTGTCTCCTGCGGAGAAACGTTGAAAGTGCCGTTGATGGTATTAAATACCTCTTCTACCTCAGGGAGTGCAGCAAAGATATCTTCTCCTGCGACACGGGCCTTCTCAGCCGCCTGAACCTCTTTGGCGCGTCCCACATAGGCAGGATCCTTACGGGAAAGCGTAAACTCTGCCAGACCCAGAGGGTTGGAACGGAAGGAGGACGTCTCGCCGGATGGGATCAGCTCGTCTGTGGTGGTAACCGGATCGTGGATCTCGGATACAACCTTTAATACGAGGTTGTCAGTAAGGGCACTCATCTCCGGCCAGTCCTTAATGTTAGGTCCGAATTTAACCTCAGTCTCAGGCTTTGCATTGCCCCAGCCGTTGTATACACGATTCTCATAAATCGCACTGTCAAAGAAGTATTTTGGCTTCTTGAAGTCCACATCAATATCTGTGGCAGCAGTCAGATAACCCTGGTTGGCAGCAGTTGCTGCGATTGAACGGGCATCCATCAATGCAACAGATGCGATCTGACCGTTATTTACCTTGGAACCTTCACGGTTCGGGAAGTTACGTGTAGAGTGGCGGATGGACAGTCCATTGTTTGGAGGAACGTCTCCGGCACCGAAGCAAGGACCGCAGAATGCAGAACGCACGGTTGCACCGGTTTCCATCAGATCTGCAATGGTACCGTTCTTGACCAGCTCCATAAATACCGGCTGGCTGGAAGGATATACGCTCAGGGAGAACTCGTCTGCACCGATGTATTTGCCGCGGAGAATATCAGCGGCATCACATACGTTTTCAAAGCCGCCACCGGCACATCCGGCGATCACGCCCTGCTCTACATAGAGACGTCCATTGTGAACCTTATCCTTTAATGTATAGTTGACTTTATTATTATCCAGGCTGACTAATGCTCTCTTCTCTACATCATCCAGAATATCCATAAGGTTTGCGTTTAACTCCTCAATGGTATATACATTACTTGGATGGAATGGCATTGCGATCATTGGCTTAATGGTTGACAGGTCAACATAAACCATACCGTCATAATAAGCAACATCAGCTGGCTTTAACTCCTTATACCCCTCCGGACGCTTATGGATCTCGTAGAATTCTTTGATCTTGTCATCTGTAGTCCAGATAGAGGACAGACAGGTTGTCTCTGTGGTCATAACGTCCACACCGATACGGAAGTCAGCGGAAAGATTAGCTACGCCGTCTCCCACGAACTCCATGACTTTATTATTGACATAACCATTGGCAAATACGGCACCGATAATGGCCAGTGCAATATCCTGAGGACCAACGCCCTTCTGAGGCTTACCGGTCAGATATACAGCGATCACGCCCGGCATATTGATATCATATGTACGGGAAAGAAGCTGTTTTACAAGCTCAGGACCACCCTCGCCCATTGCCATGGTACCAAGGGCACCGTAACGTGTATGGGAATCGGAACCAAGGATCATCTTACCACCCTCTGCCAGCATCTCACGGGCATACTGGTGAATGACTGCCTGATGAGGAGGAACATAGATGCCGCCGTATTTCTTGGCACAGGAAAGACCAAACATGTGATCGTCCTCGTTGATGGTTCCACCTACTGCGCAGAGACTGTTATGACAGTTTGTCAGAACATATGGGATCGGGAATTTTTCCAGTCCGGATGCACGCGCTGTCTGAATGATTCCGACAAATGTAATATCGTGAGATGTCAATTTGTCGAACTTGATCTGAAGCTGCTTCATATTGCCAGAGGTGTTATGAGCCTCTAAAATGCTATACGCCATGGTTCCTTTGGCAGCTTCTTCCTTACTTGGAGCCTGTCCACATTTGGCAGCAAGAGCTGCGGCAGCTTCGCCGTTGTCCTCTACGATATCTGTGCCGTTTACCAGATAAACTCCGTTGTCATACAATTTTATCATAGACTTCCTCATTTCTGCGCTGATGGTTATTTATGGAAAACTATGCCGGACAGCGCACCGGCACAGGTTATAGGATCAATAATCCCGCAGTCTTTATTATTATGGAAACCTGTTAAAAAGTCAAGTCAATATATTGCCATCAGAGGTGAGTTGTAGTAAAATAGAAAAAATTCAAATTTGAGATAGGAGGCAAATGTATGCGACATCTTATCAGCCCACAGGATTTATCCATGGAGGAACTGGATGAGCTCCTGACACTGGGACAGGACATTATGAATAACCAGAGCAAATATGCTCATGTCTGTGATGGTAAAAAACTTGCTACTTTATTTTATGAACCAAGTACACGTACCCGATTAAGCTTTGAGGCTGCCATGATCAATATGGGGGGACAGGTACTTGGTTTTTCTGAGGCTTCTTCCAGCTCAGCATCTAAGGGAGAAAGTGTTGCGGATACGATCCGTGTCATCTCCTGCTACGCGGATATCTGTGCAATGCGTCATCCGAAGGAGGGTGCTCCGACGGTGGCAGCAATGCACTCTTCCATCCCGGTGATCAATGCCGGAGACGGCGGACATAATCATCCGACCCAGACTCTGACAGATCTGTTGACCATCAAAACCCAGACGGGACGACTGGACAACCTGACCATCGGTATGTGCGGTGATCTTAAGTTTGGACGTACGGTTCATTCTCTGATCAATACAATGGTCCGGTTCCCAAATGTAAAGTTCGTTCTGATCTCTCCGGAGGAGCTGCGGATACCGAGTTATCTGCGTCGTGAAGTGCTGGATGCCGGCAATATTGAATACATTGAGACGGACAAGCTGGAGGAGAATATGCCAAAGCTTGATATCCTTTATATGACAAGAGTGCAGCGAGAACGTTTCTTTAATGAGGAGGATTACATCCGCCTGAAGGACAGCTTCATCTTAACGAAGGATAAGCTTCAGTATGCAAAAAAGGATATGTACATTCTGCATCCTCTCCCACGAGTTAATGAGATCTCCACTGATGTGGATGATGATCCGCGGGCGGTTTACTTTAAGCAGGTTCAGAATGGCGTATATATGAGAATGGCATTGATCATGAAGTTATTGGAGGTGGAGATACCATGTTAAATATCGGAGGACTGAATCAGGGAATCGTGATCGATCACATCCAGGCCGGCGGTGCCATGAAGATTTATGAATATCTGAATCTGGAGAAACTGGACTGCTCTGTGGCGATCATCAAAAACGCAAAAAGCAATAAAATGGGCAAAAAGGACATCATTAAGATTGAAGGTGACCTTGACATTGATCTGAATGTGCTGGGGGTTTTGGATCACAACATTACCATTAATATTATTAAGAACGCAGAGATCGTGGAGAAGCATCAGCTTTCTCTGCCGGAAACGGTTACGAATATTATCAAGTGCAAGAATCCACGCTGCATTACTTCCATTGAGCAGGAGCTTCCACACAAATTTAAGCTCACGGACCGGAAGAACCGGATCTACCGTTGCATTTACTGTGAGTCCAAGTTTAAGGGAAATTAAAGAAAACATATCATATATCACAAAATATAACCCGTGGGAAATATTGTCTATCCCACGGGTTATATTTTTTCTTTAATCTTGTAATCTCATCATTTTCCCTTGTATAATTCTTACATTATGCGATACGGAAAACTGCTTTTGCTACATTTCCGGCGGTATCTTTTACCTTAACAACATAACGGCCTTTTTTCTGAACAGTTGCTTTTCTGGTATTTACATTTTTGCCATTGATGGTGACGGATTTTACCTTCACATTATCCTTAAATCTTAAGGTAACAGGCTTTGTGACTTTTTTGCCGTTTGTAATGCCCTTGATCACAGGCTTTTTGGAATCCACACGGAAGCTTACGGATGATGTGTTTCCGTTAGCATCGGTTGCCATGATCTTATAGGCTTTGCTTTGGGAAGCTTTGAGAAAGGTATTGCCGATAGTAATGCCGTTAACAGTAACGGATTTGACGTTTACGTTATCGGTAATCTGAAGCTTTACTGCCTTTTTGTATATACCATTGTTCTTTACTCCGGAGATCACAGGTGCCTCGGTATCTGCAGAGAGAGGATTTCCGGCTGTCACAGCGATCAGTCTGCTGTCGGCAGGCATTGTATCGGTACTCCAGCTTGCGGTTGCACCATTGACAGTTCCATTGCTTTCTGTGACGTTTGCCGGGAAAGTGATGGAGTAATCCATAATGAGTCCGCAGGATTTCATATAAGCATAGACACTGTCATATCCCTTTAAGGCTTTGGTGTTCAGCTTGCCGATCTCAGCATAAGCGGCACTGTCGGAAAGCTTCGCCATATCGGATGACATGGAAGATGTCATGGAATCAGAGGTGCTGGTAGCTTTGGCGGTAAAGGTACTGCCATCCAGGGACATCTCGGAAAATGGTGCTGAGTTGATGGTTTCCGTGCTATACAATGCAGCATTGACAGAACCCTCTTTTAATTTATTGATATATGCTGTGAGGTCTGTCAGAGTCATTTTCATAGTTTCTGCATTGGCAAAGGTCAACTGGCGGCTAAAGGTAAGATATGTCATACCGTTGATCGTTTCCTCTGCTTTTGTAAAATCAGCTGTTGTCAGAGGGGATGTGCCTGCAGCCTGGTTTATGGATTCCTGAAAGGTTTCCTTTTCATACAGATATTTCACCATATATGTACAGGTTCCGTCGGCATTCAGTGTCAGGGCAACCCCCTGTCCCATACAGCCAGTCAGTGCGCTGATCACCAGGATCAGTGTCAACATCAAACAGGATAATTTCTTTTTCATATTTTCCTCCAATCATAATTATGTTATTGTGAGTGGTTACTTTATTATCTTATCATTAAAGGAAAATAATCACAAGAAAAAAACACAGGGGATGTAGAATCACTCATCCCCTGTGTAATTAGTTGACGAAAATTGTTTTTTCTTTATTTTATAATCCGTACTTTTCTGTTCCCGCGTTTTTTCAAAAACTTTTTATATTGCTTCCATTTATTTTTCGGAACCTTAATCACTAGCTTTTTATTCGTCCCTTTAAAGATATTGGCTCCAACTTTTGATGCTTTTAACTTTTCAGAACGAATCACAATCATTTTCAGGTTTTTGCAGTTTTTAAACGCATTTTTTCCGATAGAAACAATATTCTTTCCTATAACGATTGATTTCAGCTTTTTATTATTTTCAAATGCTCCCTGCGCAATGGATGTAACTTTATATCTGACGCCTTTGCTCTCCACGGTATCCGGTATCGTAATCTGTGAAACATCTTCTGAATCCGCCAGCCAATATACCACGGACGGTTCCTTTCCTTCAGCAGAAACGACCTTATAAATGCCATTTTTCTCTGTTAGAACACTTCCCTCTGCTGCTGGCTGTGTGGTTGCAGAAGGAGAATTTGTTCCATAAGTACCTGGTCTGGTTGTATTGGCCGGGCCTGCTGTACCCTGTGGTTTTGGAGATGTCGTTGAAGTATTCCCGGGTTTACCAGATGTTTGCGGTTTATCGGATGACTCAGGAACATTTGTTGCATCAGGCTGTCCGCTTGGTCTTTCAGAAGCATCCGGGGAATCGGTTGCATCAGGCTGTCCGCTTGGTCTTTCAGAAGCATCCGGGGAATTGGTTACATCAGGCTGGTCTCCTGGTTGGGCAGAAGTGTCTGGTACATCCGTTGCTCCCGGTTTACTTCCCGGATCTTTTGTAGTATCCGGCACATCTGTCGTTCCAGGCTCATTTCCGGGATTTTCAGTAATCTGTGGTTTATCTGATCCCTGCGGCTTATCACTCGGTTTTGCCGTTGAAGGATTCTGGGGACTCGCTGTCGGTTTCCGGGTAGGTTTTACCGTTGGCAGAACTGTTGGCGTTGGCGATTCCTCAGGAGACTTTCGTACTATTTTCGTGTTATTATCTTTATATATACTATCTTCACTAATTGTCTGATTCACATAAACAATATCTAACTGATTTTCCTGGCACCATAAGGTATCTAATTGTGTATTATTACTGGTATCCAAAGAAGTTAACTGATTCTGTGCAACGGAAAGCATCTGTAAATTTTTATTTTGACTGACATCAATAGATTTCAGTGTGTTAAAGCCTACAAATAATTCTTTTAGATATATATTGCTTTTTACGTCAATAGAGGTAAGTTTTCCGTCGCCACAATAAAATTCTTCTAAATATGGCAGAGCTGCAAGAGATATATCCCCGTAAACAGCTTTCTCATTCCAGTTAATTTCTATTAAACGGCCATCCATATTCCATCCATATTCCATCGAATAAATTGATTCATCGACCTTTGCTCCTTTGGATCTCTGTTCATTGATCAATTCCTTTAATGCAGCTACATCCTGAGAATTAATCTGGAATTCATCAGGATCTTTTGTTGTCGCCGGTGACATAGATGGCATTTCGCTTTCTTCCGGCTCTGACGAAGGTGATACAGATGGTGCCGGACTCTTGGTAACATCAGGATTTGCTTTGACCATAAAATCTAATGTAATGGTACTTCCTGTGGTTACCACTACATCATTTCCTTTAAAAAGATCGATACATTCATTTTCCCGATCCTGGTAAATGTTATATTCCGGTTTATAATTATCATTTCCAGGTGTTACAAATGTATCATATGGCATATATGGATTTTTGACTGTTGCAGCATAATTTTCAGTTTTGTGCGTATTCCTGTAACCCCATATGCTTCCAGGCTGTTGCAGTCCACCATTATCCACGGTATACTCTGTTTCCTCACTGCCATCAGCTGATGCCAGATGAACTTTCGTTACATCAATCTGCATCCGGCTTCCGGAATACAAATTTGTGTCAAGCCATAGCATATGAAGGTTCCCTTTTGTGGCAGCTGTGTAACTAATAGAATAATCTCCGATTCCTGTAATCTTCTTAACCTTATTCGTGCTAAAATCTGCATAGAAAACCTCACTCCAGGCTGTATTTACATAAGAAATCCCCACACGGAAATCATCATCTCGGCCAATTGTCTGCTGCTCTGCCTCATAATCAGGTGTTCCCTCTACCGGAGGCTTGTCCGTTGCTTTAGGACTTGCAGAGGGAGATGCCTCTTCCGTA
>OGQZ01000591.1_pt1 | contig 30751 bp, 46 predicted proteins | sample 1553321 | NCBI WGS metagenome assembly OGQZ01 (sample SAMEA2579958, study PRJEB22360) | human gut metagenome | reverse complement strand
TATTTATAGAAAATTCAAATTTTGAAGGTTAGATTACTGTAAATCAACTTGGAATTCATTTGACACACTACCTTCAGGAATATATGCGACATAATAACAATCAGTAAGACTGAGAATACGAGGAATAAAGAATTTATTCCAGAAAGTATCATTGAAGACTCTTTCATACTTCTGAATATAACAGGTTTCATTCTCGGGAATGTAATTTAGGTAAGTGTTAGATGAACCAATTTTATATACCATCTGTCCATGAGAGGAATTTGCAAGATAATAATAACACAGGTTCCCCTCAACTCGTGCACTCAGAAAATAAACTCGACCACCAACAGTCATATTATCAGAAAAAGCATAGATATTCCATTGACTTTCCTGTTCGTAGTGAGTGAATTTATCACTATTATAAGCAAACAACTGAACAGTAAAACCAATAACAATGATAATACAACCAAAAAGAGCAACACTCCAAAACCAGTTCATAAAATCTCTCCAAAAACTGGGCTTCTTCGTAGTATATTCACCATAGGAGTTGTAATACCATCTACCAGTAGAAGTCTGATATTTCTTTCTGTCTTGGATTCCTTCACAGATAATGACCACGCCATAACCGACAGAAAGACAAGCAAAAATAATCCATAAAATCATTTCATTTCTCCCTTACCACTTACACAATACTGAATTACCAATACCGCCCTGAATAATGCAACCGTCTCTGTCCACCGATGACGCGCCGCTGATAATTTTGTTGTAACTTACCCCACAATAGTCACATTGAGTTTGGCCTGCGCGCAGAGGAGCACCACAGCACTTACAGATTAGAGGTTTAGAAATATCAAGAGTCTCATTAGAGGCTTCGATTGTATCTGCTTTAGTGGGCAATTCTATATACTGCTGATTGTGATAAATAAATATTTTACCAGTATCCGCCTCATATGCAATTTCTCCCTCAAGAGGACAGGAATTGATTTCTCTCATATTAGCACAATGTATCAATGTACTCCTCCGCTTTCCACACTCTATCAAATCCTTCTGCGCGCGTAGGCAAAGTAAACTTCTGTCTTTACTTCTCTACAATCTCCAAAGGAACCTTACGTTCGCGCGCAGTATAACGCGATACCAATTCTCCCATAGACAAGTCTTTGAATACTATTGCTATAGCCATCTCATTGTATTTCCTCGCAATTTCAATCAAAGGCTTCCGCGCGCGAAGTGTAAGATTAGTCGCATCGAAGATAACAATATCATGGTTTGATAATGCTTCTTCAACTCTCTGATGTGCAGTTTTGAATACCAAATCACCATGAGACTGGTCGCTTGCATCGCCGAGGAGTTCTTCACGAATAGAATCAGGGTTGATAATAGTTACATTAGTGCCATGCGCAGAGATATAGTTTTTCAACTCATTGGCATAAGTGCTCTTACCACAGTAAGATGGACCGCACAAGACATATAACATAACTATTATTCCTCCTTTAGAAATTCTTTACTTCGGCAATCAGGTCGTCAAGAGAGGTAGTGTCACTCTCATTGTTAATAATAATATCAGACTCAACAACACCAAGGTCACCAGTCTCACCCGTCGGGTCATTGTGACTTGGACCGTCCTCTTTGCACTCTTCGCGCGCAGTCTCATTCGTAGTCTCACTATCTACGTTGGTAACATTTTCCTCTGCGCGCGGAGACTGAGCCATAATTCGGTCAAGATAAGCAATAGCATCGTCGAGATTCTGACGTGCCTCTTCAAGTTCAACTTTCTGGTCGCCATTCAAACAATCACCACAGTCGCAAGTATTACCATGACAATAATCATAGGAATCTTCATAGCCATAGTCACTAAGCGCGTCATCATAAATGAATCCTGCACGCTTACCACGAGAAGAAGTCTCTTCCTCTACACGCGGACGAATCCACTTCACAAACCACATCAACACAATCAACTCTACAACAATAATACAACCATAGACAATAATATCATAGCCCATGCTTGTATTCATTGCCAGATAACCCATTGAGTTGAGCGCAATCAATCCAACCAGACCAAGAACGACATCCTTCAAAAAATTCATTTCTTTTCCTCCATTTTCTTTTCCATAGCAGTAATAATATCGTCAATTAGAACTGGATAGCAGTTATGCGCATCGACTTCCACATGGTATATTGGACCTTTGTCCCAGTCTGCAAATGGGTTGGTAGTATGAGAGTGTCCACCCAAACAAACTGTCCTCTTCTTCAATGGCTTATCACTATCCATGTTGCTCGTCAACGTAGGAAAATGACTCAAATAGAAGTGATAACCATTATAATATAAGAACTTTCCCTCACATACTTCAACTACATTCCAACCAGTTCGATATAGTTCCATGCGAGTATCGGTGTCATGATTACCACGAATAATATGAAGTCTACCTTTCATCTGATTCATCAGCGCGCGAGCATCGACGTTATTCATCAGCATACAATCGCCAAGCACATACACATCATCTTCATAATCCACGACTTCATTATGTCTATCCAGAATTGCGTAGTTCATGTCCCTTACATTTTCAAAGCCTCGTGCCTTATAGATAAACTCTCTATCATGACAAAAGTGCCAATCCGAAGTAATCCAGACTTTGCTCATAACATCACCTCCCTTTATAACACAAGCATACTACACCGCAAACATAGTCACCACTACCATCAGCACGCAGAGAAAAGTATAAAATACCAGATACGACTTGGCGCCTTTCATTCCCATACTGTGCTTATATGCCTGATATGCCCCATACCAGAACACACCAATCACCATCACAATGAATAACTTATACAACACAATTCCCATAATTACTGCCCTACCTCATCAAGAAACTCTTCCAGTCTCATAATGAAATCTTCATCCTCCATATAGAAGCAATCAGACCGCATATGACTCATAAAGTTCACGAACAACTGGGTCAGTCGCCAATCAGGGACATTCTTCTCCCAAGTCTGAGCAAGACGGGTACAAATAGCATAAACACGATTCGGGTCTCTCATAATTCAATCTCCTTTACTTCTCCAATTTATTCGGGTCGAACTCGTCATAAGTAATATGCCCTCTGGCAAACTGATGTAACCCCGCAACAAAATAAGTATGGGAACTATCAATACTATCTCCATCTTCCCAATAGAGGTCAAAAATCATATCAGGGAAAGCAAGACTCATAGCTCTCATTACTCCATCAGGATAATTCCAATCCAGATAAGCATCAATAAGCATACCAAAAGAATTGATATAAGGAACTACATCCGAAGGGAATAAACTGCGCGCAAGAGTACGAATTTCTTTGTCTGTCTCATTGTCGCCATCAGTGCCATCGAGTCTCCAGTAGTCTAACTGGTAGTAATTTTTTACTTTCATTACCTTTCCCTCACTTTCTATATATATTATATAATAAGTTTGAAAAAATTTCAAATTTGTCTATCAAATCCAACACTCTTCGCGCGCAGTCTCAGATTGTAGGAACTTATACATCTCTAAACCATCGCGCACCCAATAATCAACGTCGCCATGAGTGCCAATCCAGTCCTTGACATGAAGGCACTTATCATCCGCCCAATTCAAGAACCAGACATAGTCTGCACCGAAACTCTTGCAAATCGCCTTAGCATAATAACTGAACATCTCCATAATAGGACAAGTATCAGTCACCATACCCAACTCATAGAGACTATTCACATAACTATTGAACTCATCATATCCCTTGACAAAATCCAGAAACTCTTCGTAAGTCATAATTATCTCCTATACACAGTCTTATCATTTTTCGGATGGTTGGGGTCGTCCTTATCCACGTCCCAAACTTTACATTCATCGACAATGAAATTATTCATGTCCATAAACAAATGCCATCCACTATAACGACCGCTAATCTCTATATCGCTATACCACTTCTTCCAAGTCTGACCAGTTTTCAAGTCAGTATATCTCAAAAGCACATAGGCATAGACACCACTCTTATCTTCATACCAGTGATAATGAAACTGCTCCATACGAACTTCAAATCTACCGCGCCAGAGATAATCGTTTGCAATATTCTCATTCATATGTCGCATTGACCGATTGATGTCTCTTTTGATTTTCTTCGCGCGATTACAAAGCATAATTACTTCTCCTTCCAATAAAAATCCTTGCAGTCATCATAATCAAGCAAATCTTCACAGTCAGTCTCATACAGACTCATGCTAATAATTACATCAGACCAAGCATCATACACTTTCTTTGCGGCTTCGCCATAATTTTCAGCACAAACATAACCAAACCATACTCTGGTATTGTTCTCTGCTTCTTCATCAAACCACTCGACCTTACACTCAAAGAAACTCATTCCTTTTCCTCCAATCTATTTCTACTCCACAGCCAATTCAAGATAATACAACCACTAAAATTGATTGCGGTTTCTTTGTTCCCGCCAATTACATACCACTTTTCATTCGTGCGCAGTCACTTATTGTTCTAATAAAGAACAGAATATCAAATAGTGCCACGAACATATATACACTAAAAATAACTCTCCACATAATGCTTCTCCTCTCATTTTCTATAATAATTATATCAAAAATTTCAGAAAATTTCAAATTAGAAAAAGACGACGCTTGCGCGCCGTCTCCCTCAAACATTATTCTTTATCTTACTTCATTCCACGAAGTAATTATAGGCCGTTGTAGCACACGCTCTTCGCGCGCCATAGGATATAAACCCACAACGTTCATAAGCCCGCGCAAAAGCAAGTGCCGCGTCTTTTTCATTCGTGAGACTGATAAAACTGGAATAATCAAAGCCTCGTTTATATAAATGACCATAAGTATCAATCTCATAGACAATAGTATCCAGCAAAAACTGACATTGATATTCAGTATCAGTATCGCCTACTCTGTCTTGATACCCACGACTCCATTGACAGAGGCCATAATAACCATCAGTGGAGTAGATATAAGGTTCGAGCGCAAGAGTATGTCCACCGCACTCAACCATCATATTACCAACAATGCCGGCAATAACATAGTCATTATACCCAGCATCGTCAAGAAATTGCCACACATAGGTTGCAACAGGATATTCCTCTGCGCGCGCAACCCAAATGGCGTTCTCTTCATCATAAATTTCTTTATAGCGCACATAGAGTTCTTCTGCGCGCTCCCACTCTTCTGTTGCTAGTTCAATAACATCGTGACTCTCCTCATAACCCAGCGCGCGAGCAGCTTCCGCCATATCATGTGCCGCAGTCATACTTGCTTCGCACTCTTCCATCAGCGTGCGAAGTTCTTTTAGGTCTCTGGTATCTACAAATCCATCACTATCTTCTACAACTTCCTCCTGCGCGCAGAGTGTAGCTACCTCTGTATCAGGAGCATTGTAGTGGATAAATGGTTCTGGTTTTGAAAGTGCTTTGACGTCACCAATCGTCAAGATAATACCAGTCACAATCAAAAATACAGTAAATACCAATAGAATAATGTTTGAGGATTGGGTATGTGCTTGCGTATGCTTTCTCATACTTACTCCTCCTTTTTGTGAATTGCTTCACTATTTATTTGAAGAGGGAGAACCCTCATTATATAAGTGCTCTTCCTCATTACAAACTCTACAAATTACAGACCGTAGGCAGCATACCACTCTTTGTCAGTATGCTCAAGAATAAAGTTATAACCAGAGTAGTCAATAATAACAACAGACCCATCATAAAAACCGAGATTGCCACTATGAATATCATCAATATCATTGAAGCAAAGGAACCGGTCTAACTTGGCATACTCTCTACAATCCAGAGTAGAATGAAACCATTCATTTACGCCTTCGGTAGAGCCAGAGCAGGCAGAATTGTAACGGTCTTCATAATCTTGACGGGCATCTTCGTCAACCTCGTCAACATCTTCGTCGTCAGGATTTCTGTTGTTCTCGCAGAAAGTTTCGACCATCATATCAGTAATGGCTTCTTCATCACAGTCAACTTGAACCATGGCATAGATAGGGTAGTATCCCTTATCAGTATATACATCAAACAGCTTATCAGTCCAAGCAAAATACTGACCTACTTCCGCTTTTTCAGCCGCACGATAGTTACGAACTTCGGCACGGCAATAATCGAAACCCTTACAACGAGAAAGAAGAGGAAACTTGAGGACTATATCCTCATCGTAAGGAACAAACACGCCCTTGGTCTCGCCAGTATCACCATACCCGTCAAGAATATCTGCTTTACGAATCGCCATAGATAAAACTCGAAAAGTATCAATATTACTATTTCCCACAAACTCCTCAAACTCAGGCAACTTACGAATCTGGTCAAAGATAGGCATATACTGTTCGCGCAAAGAGTCAATATTCATATTATCACTCCTCTCACTTTCTATATATATTATATAATAAGTTTGAGAAAATTTCAAATTTGACTGGTAAAAGAGAGAAAGTTATCCCCTCTCCCTTTTATAAGTCCTTACCCAATCCTTCGACCGCAGTTTGAGTTCATCGTACTTCTTGAAACTATAATCCCCATCACCGATATAGCCATGAGAATTTCCATAGACTTGGGTAAATGCCCACATGAGATAATCAAAACACCAGTCGTTGTCTCTCTTCGCGCGCAGGGCATATTCGCTGCGAGTCAGATTCTTTTCTTTTACCATGTAGATATACGCATGAGCATAAGCCTCCGCATCTCGGGCATACTCCTCCATAAAAGACTGAATTTCACACACAGGCGCGCAGAGTACTGAGGGCAGTACTCACAAAATTCAGCAGACTCACCACTACGAATAATGTCCACCAGCCGTTCATCAGTTTGGACACCATTATTGAGGAGATAATGTGCCGCGACCCACATGGGAGACTTCACCTTGATACGATGGAACTGAGCATCACAGACAACAAAGCCTTCCTCGTCCCACCCCATCTTCTCTGCGGCCGCGCAGACTTCATTGAAACTATAAAGAGGATAGGTCTTGGGAGTATCGAAATAATTTGCCATTGCCGAGTCTTCAGGATAGAGTTCTTGCATATCACTACCCTTCCATCGCCAACCAAGGAAATAAAGTTTGGTCTCCTCATATGGTACAACAATACGATTATATGGACTCACCAGTTCAAACCAGTAAGTAAATGCTGGTGCCAAAGTATCAAAAAAGTCGTCAATAAAATCAAACTTCTTGTGTACTGCATCGACAAACAAATCAAAAAACGTACCGAATCCGCCAACATTCAACGGCGCATTATTGGCATCAATGTTGCTCCTGGTCGAAACGTGCCACTCGCCCTCGTAGTTCCAAACGAAAATGAGCGTTCCATCGACCTTTTCCTGAATACTTGCATTACACCAGTCAATTTTGTCCAAATCACTATCGCTCTCATGGGCATTACTAAACTTGTCCATGCCACGACAAACGACCCTCCAATTCCCCTTATCAAGAATCAGACCACGGCATTCACGGACAAGCGGAATAGTCATATCAGAATTGATTAGATTATAATTGAACATGACAAAATCGTCCTCTTTCTTGATAGAAAGAGAGTAAGGAGGCTCCGCAAGCAAAGTCTCCCAGTTATCATGACTCTCAATGAACTTCTGAATTTCCATATTTACTCCTCTTCCAGTTCTTTTTGATACTCTTTCCAGTTTACATAACCGCCATCATAAAACAAAATACAATGGATGATAATAGCAATTTCTTTATCTTCGGGAGTAAGATAGTTATCGAAGAAAAACTGCGCTTCTTCTTCTGTATCAAAACAAATTGCTCTATCATCGGGAGTTACCATAACAGTGTCTTCAACTGTGTTACCAATATAATATTTCAAATCAGTCATGCCCATTCTCCTCCATACAAATGAGTAATGGGGTCTCTCTCATACCCCTCTTCTTCCATTCGTGCGACTGTCTTATACACCATCTTACCATCGCGGCGCTTGGACTTCACTACGAATCCCATATCAACAAACTTCATCATCACACGCGCAAGTTTCTGAGTGGTCACACCAGTAAGAAGCGGCTCACCCTTGATAATTTCATCAAGTGTAATTGCATCAGTTGCTTCTGCCAGTTTCACCATTGCGCAGCCCTCAATGATAGCATCTTGCTGTGCAGAATACTTTGACTTAGAATGATACATACTAAATTCCTCTCTTTCCACTTTCTATATATATTATATCATATATTTATAAAAATTTCAAATTTGACAAAAAGAGAGCCGAGATAATTCTCAGCCCTCATTAGTTTCATTATTTTGTTCTGTTTTTTCCTCACATTCTCGCGCGCCGTTGGTCGATTGGACATCCGATGACCCAGGGTCATCCTCAGATTTTTGGTCGCAGGCGCGCGTAGTGTGAGAAGAGTCGGTTTCTTCGGTTTCTTCGGGTTCAATAGTGATATTTTTCCCATGCATCTTCACCCAATAATCTATTACTTCACGCGGAATTGGGTCCCAGTTATAATTCGATACCAGTGTAAGTAATATTTGTTTGTCAATAGTTCTTATAATCATCTTATCATTTCCTCAATCAAATCTGCGAAGCTTCTCGCAAAATGTGCTCCAACATAAATTTTATCAAGAGCAATATTTCTTTGTCTTATCCAATCTTCATTAGTCCACTTATTCGGAGTTATCTGTCCATCTTCACCAATACCGCCTTCCGGATATTCAATCTTGAAATTTGACTTGATATATGGTTTGAAGATATCTTGATAATTCTTCTTCTCTTCACTCTCAAATGCTTCAGCAAGTAATAGCATCAAATAAGAAACAGGAATATAAATTCCATTCAAATTCATTAGATGTATTGCGGTCGCGCCTTTTGTCATTTCTTTACCAATAGTAAATACATCATCAAATAAAAAGTTAGCCATATCTTGAGCAATAAATTCAGTAATTGCTTCTTCATACTTCTTACTATCAAAAACAGCGCCTTCAATAGTATTAGCAATCGCGCCAATGAGTTCATTAGATTTAGTTCTACTCATAATATTATTATAAGTCCTTAGTTTCATATCTTCACCAGTACTAAAACCACCGCGCCTTTCAAAATCTTTACCAATAGTATAATCCTTCACGTTAGAATAGACAATGAATCCTTTGTTTAGTCTTTTCAAATGTTCATTTATCTCAATAAAACGCGCGCGGTTCTGTTCTCTACTTGCGCCGACAAATCTATCAGAACGCAGCATATCAGTAAGTGTATCCATTTTTAGCCCATAAGTCATGAATACGTCTGGCTTCACTCCAATGCCACCAGTCTGTTCAGTACTAAACTTAACATTCGATGAATTTAGACTGCGCGCGGCTTCTGCAATAACTTGAGAGAATGCTTCTGCCATAAGACCCTTTCGAGTTCCTTTTTTGATTGCAGTCTCCATATTGATAGGATTCTTTTTTAGATTTCTTTTGAAATTCTTGAGTTGTTCAGAATCTTTGATAGTTTCTTTCATTTTAGTTCTCAAATTCTCAATTCCTAAGTTTCTCCACATTTGTTGGAGTATATATGTCTTTTGATTGCTATGAGAATCAAGATATTCCATCAATTCTTTGAAAGGTTCATCATCACTATCAGTCCAAGTAGAGGACTTCATAGCTCGTTCAAGTGCTTTCTCTACTATTCCGTCTATCAAAGGACTGTCAAATACAAAATCAACAGCATCTTCAATAGAACTTTCTCCATTGGTTTGCGCAAGTCTATCTAAAATCGCATTAGCAATATTATCCCATTGTTCGCGCATTTCAGTAATCAAATAGCCTTCCATAATAGATGTTATTGTCGTTTTATTCGCGCGCGAGTCATTTTTAGCATTCACAATACGGTCTACATTACGTTCAAAAATATCTTTCAAATTGAGTGCTTCATTCAAAGATTTTGTAATTTCAATACCTACTTGTTTATCAAACATATCATCAATACTAAAGTTACATTGAAAATAGGTATTTAATAATTCTGCTTCTTTCTTTGCTTCATTTTTTGCTTGCGCGCGGAGTGAACTAGCAATATGGCTTGCTCGTGAAGAAGGTTGAGATAAACCTAATAAATTTTCACCAGCATTCATTACTGCTTTATATCTATCTTGGGCTATTTGATTTTGGCTTTCTGCAAGTTGCTGGTAAAATACAAATTTGCTAGAGAGAGTTTTGCTTTCTCCCATCAAGTTAGCCATTTCATCACTTCCATAAAAATGGGCGGCGCGCAGAGGCGTCGCCCAGAGTTAGAATTAGTCATCAAGGAGATTTGCTAAATTAGCCGTAGCACTACGGAGTGTTTGAGAAAGGTAAACATAGCCAAACAGTTCATTGCCAGTTAGTCTCTCAATCATTTTGAGAATACCATTATCACGTTCATAAATTTTATGGTCTGTCTGATGCGTATCACCATTGATAATCAAAACAGAATTTTCACCAACACGACCGAGAAGTAATTTTGCAATTTCGGTAGTAATGTTCTGTCCTTCGGACACATAAATCAAACAATTCTCAAAACTACGTCCACGAATAAACTGTAATGGAGCAAGTTCTAGTTGTCCTTTATCAAGCATCATTTGAACTCCTTCTTCTCCGCCCCATTTATCATAAAGTGGACCCATCGTCCAACCCAGTTTGTCTTGAAGAGTACCTTTGAGGAATCCAGTCTCTGGTACATCCTTTAGGGATACACTTGGGCGTATATACACGACCTTATCGTACCAACCTTGTTCAAGAGCCATGCTCGCGTATGCGGACATGAGATGGTCTTTTCCACTACCATAAACTCCACGTAGAAGTTTGACAGTTATCTGTCTATTTTGTAGCAAATCCATAGCAAAATGTTGTTCAAAAGTTTTAGGTTTAACATTACCAGATTGACAAGAGTTAAAATTATAGTATGGAATCTTCTCAATTTTTCCATTCTTCATCTTGAACTTATCAATCACTTCATCATCTTTATTCATAACTGCCAGATATTCATTCTCAACCAAGTCAACTTTATCGCACTTACCTTCTTGATAAATGCACGCGAGTTCATCGTCAGTCAGGATAACTTTCCTATAACCAGTATAATCCATTCAGTTCTCCTTATAGCAATTCATCAATATCGTCAATAATCTTCGTTGCCGCGCCATGAGCTAAAGCGTCCTCAGCATCAATATACCAATCTGAAGCGATGTTCGATGTAACCGTTTCTTCATCGTAAGTAGTCTTCTCAATAATACGGTCAATAAATGCCTCAACTTGAGCCTGATAATCAGCAACCGCATTGATAATCGAGGAGAACTCTCCTTGGAATTGGCCAGAACCACAATGTAGTAAAAGTTTGCTTGACTTTAGCATATAGCGTTCATGGCAAGATAGAAGTAATAAAGCCGCAGCACTATAAGCCATTCCAAGAACGATACCAATGATAGGAGTTTTAGACATTTCAATAACATCTTTTACAGTTTCATAGATAGTGAGGTCTCCGCCAGGACTATTGATATACAACCGAATAGGTTTACGTTCCTCAACTGGAATTCCCCTATCCTCTCTATTCCATCTAATCACGTGCCGCGCGAAGTCCAAAAGACTATCATCTACTTCTGATACTAAATTCCACACGCGTTCATTCAAATCTTCATAGTAAAATAATAGCTCTGGGTCTGCGACTGAATAATTCGCGCGTTCAGGGATAGTAACAAATAAATTGTCCATATTGTCCCCTCCTTTGAAATTTTTATATATAAAAGGTTATAACTTTATAACCTCTTATTACTAAGTAAAATTTTACACTAAAAAGTACAGTAATTTGAGTAAGCAAAAGAGGACCACGAGTAATCGCAGTCCTCCTTTACTTTGTAGTATCGCTATCTTATTGTCATCCCGCGAGTGCGGAAAGGAAGCCAAAATAAACTATATCGCTCTGTTGACTCACCATCTACACAGTATGTCGCTAACTCCGCATTTCGGTGTATCGTCGCCCATACTCCTCAACCACACCACACATAATACCAAGGTAGTTATCCTTGTTTCTTTACCTCGTTTAGAGTCGTCCCCTTTGATATAGTTTTTTTGGAGAGTTTTTACTACGCTATGCGCACAGAAGGATTTTTACACTCACAACCAATGTGTATAGTTAACTATTTCCTATACACCACCGCGCGTGTTGTTGCGTGGGGAGACATAGAGAGAGCCACTCTCCTTTTTTGTCAACTTGTGTCTCTCAAGTTGAGAATCTAACCGTTGCTCTCGGGAATAGTTTTAAGTTACTACTCACACTCCCCAAAGTCTTTGTCGGTAAAACATGGGATTGAACGCCGCATCACCGCGCGGACGGAGAAGTTCAGGATACTTCCAACCGAGAATCACATTTGTAACGCACAAAGAACTCACAGTAAAACGGGTAGTACACTAAGGCTTATCTACCATTCCCGCAATCACGGCTGCGTACCGAACTTTGCTTTTGGCTAGGAGAGAAAGTTAGTCTCAATAAAAGTGATGTTTTGATAGTCTATCACCAAGACTATGGTAATGATAATAAGCAGGACTGCGATTAATCCTTACTCAAATGCTTCCTATAATTACTGCTCGCCACACTCTTGTAATTTACAACATATATATACGATATATGAGGTCGGGGTCGCCTCTTCATTATAGTACCTATTTAAGCTCACGCACTTATTACCATTTGGTAGCTGGGTTATTTAAACACTCACCAGCCATTCGTGTAAGGGGAATCCAAAGACACCCACCCTTCACTTCTCTTTTAAGGGAAGAGAGAAGAAACTTCCCTACCTTTACTCAGATTCGAACTGAGACCCCACGAATACGACTTCGCCGTGCTTCCATTACACTATAAAGGCTAAGAATAATTTTCCTTTCTGCGTTGAAAATCATTTAATCTTCAACTTCAATTCTAAGAATCTCTTTTTGGTTGGGCAATGTAATTGCTTCTAAACTAAGGTTTGTCTTAACAGATTGACCACAAATATATTTACCATAAGAGCCTTTTGCTCCGCCATAAATTTCATCATAATCTTGGGAAATTTCAATAGATAAATTGTTTAACGGTCGAACCATTTGAGTGATAAAACAATCTTTTCCATTTATTTTAGTTTTTATCTTTAGAGCAAAAGGTTTTCCAGAATCAAGGTCAAGACAAGACATATCAAAATAACTTGTACCACAATACGGACACTTATTTAATTCAACATCAAATGGAGCACCGCAGTTAATACAATTTCTATTTGACATAACAAGTCCTTTCTGTTTTAAAGATTACTATTAGTATCGAAATATTTCATAGTATAAATGATAGTCGGGTTATTTATACTCTCACCGACTATTCGAGCCTACTTTTTAGGGAATAACCGCCACCCTTTCCTGAGACAGAAAAGTAATAACTGAAAGAGCACCTAAGAATACTACTCAGGTTAGCATTCAACCAAGAGCGCAAGACACAAAACTCAAGGGTACAAGATTGGGGTTTAGGGTCGCCCAATACAGACCATGGTTGCAGAGGCTGAAATCGAATCAGCGTAAACGAGGTTATGAGTCTCGTCTGGGAACCAACACCCTCTCTGCCATATTGAGGAGATTAAGTTCTCCTCTCACTTTCTGAATATATTATATCAGAAATTTTAGATTTTGTCAAATTTTAGGTCAAACATTGTGAACTAGAATCTGTGGTATAAGGCTTAGAAGTAGTATTACAGTAACTGATTTGATCTGCGCGCAGAGCGGTCGCATAAGTCTTTTGCTGATACTTACATCTGTATTCAATGGACAAGCAATCAATAGCCGGAGCGGTATTATTAGAGCGACAAAAACTCATAACACTCTCTTCATACTTACAAACACCAGAATGAGTACACCCCATGCACGGAAATGAATTACTAATAGAAGTACTAATCATATCAATGCCCTCCATAGAATAAATCCCACAAATGAGGATAATTCTCCTTTAGAGATTCCAAACGCTTCATGTAGATATTAATAGACTTACCAACAGGTTCATGGTCACAATTATCATAATCCTCACAACCAGCGCACTCATTAGGAATCTCATTCTCACTCTCATTCTCTACACTTGGATAGAGACGATTGTAGTCATTGAAATACTCATGCTGTGCCGCATAAAACTTCTCCAGCGCACAGTCGAGTTCCTGGCGAAGACGAGTAACATCCTTTCGGAGAGACTTGAGTTCAGCCTCTTTCTCCGCGCGCAAAGCATCTTTCTTGGACTGAATATTATTTTCCTTTTCAGCCGCAAGACATTCGTCCTCAGAATCAAAGAACTTATCAAGTACATCAGAATAATACTTCATTTCTTTCCCTCACTTTCTATAAATAATATATCAAAATTTCAGTAAAAAATCAAATTATAACTCGCGAGAACTATCATAAATAACCCAAATATTCATTAGTAAGGAAGTTCTTATGCGAGATAAGTTATAGCGGAGAGTGAAGTTAGATTAAAAGTCTAGTGCCTTTCGGCGAAAGAAGGAACTCTCTGTGCTATAATTATTAAGAGGAGTGCCGCGAAGAGTAGACAATTTTTTGATTCGAGCAAAAATGAAGTAAGGAACTCTTTGTGCGGCAAAAGGAGGTGATTACGCGAGCAGTAGTCTAACATATCCTTTTTATCTAATAATAAAGGAACTGCTTCTGCGCGGGAGTCAGCGAATAGTATTCTCACCTATTATAAGGAACTATTTTTGCTGACAGTATTCATACCGGCGAGGAGTAGTTCAAGTACTTGGCGCCAAACAGAAAGTCATCGCCAAGGCAGGCCAAGGCTCTGACATTTCCATTCGGCAATGTTATAGAACAAGGAACTCCATTTGCCAGTTTGAAAACTATTTACTTATCAATGTCCACAAGACCCATAAGAGTCTCGGTAGTCAGATTCTCAGGAGAAAGGTCAACAACCTTCTTCTGCTCTTCCTCGGTCAACAGACTCAAATCAGATACTACTCGCGCACCACAAATAGTTAGATAAGACTGAAGGCTCATCATACTATTGAACTTACGCTTCATAGCCTTGATAAAGTCAGGATACCGAGAACGGTCAGGAACTCTTCCCATATCCAGCGAGCCATTGTAAAATACAAAGTCGCTACCAACGAACATACCAAGAGTACATCCATGGGGGTCGGGGAAATTCAGAGAAATGGGTGAGAAAATGGCAGTTTCAACATCAATGGGAGGAGTAGAAGTACCATTCCTCCAATCTCTCTGTACCGGCTTAGACTCACTAATGAAGAACTTGAAGGGGACTCCAATTTCACCAGTAAAGTTATTAGCAGTCAGCACAAAGTCGCGACCATTCGGCTTGAAGTAAAATGCTTCTGCCGCGCCATAAGTTGCGTCAGTCATATCGCCAGAGTAAAGAACAGAATTCTCATCATTATCACGATAACGGCCATTCCAACCATAAGCCTCATTGATGCCTGTCATATGAAGGTCAAGGTCAGTACGACGACCCTTATAGTTATCCCAGCAAATCGCCGCAGAGAATGCCTTGTTTTCTGGTCCATAGACCCTAGTACCATTAGGAATAGTACCAAGGAACTGCTTTTCAGTGGTCGGCGCCGCATAAGTGATGTAATCAGGGATATAGAAAATCTTATCCTTGAAAACATAATTGGCTTTTGTACTCATAATATTAACAATAACACTACGAATACTGGAAGAAGCACCGAATTTACAACCTTCCTCAATATGAACCTTGCCATTACGAATATTGAAGGCACTAATATTATCATTTTTATTCATTAGCACGCGGTCGCTATAAAAGTTATAAAGCTTAATAAGATTACGCATGGAAGTCTTCTGGAGCAGATACAGACACTCAGTAATACGACCCTCATTATAGAGCTTGCTGAAGTTCTGAATGGTCACATCGCTCAAAGGCTGATGATAAGTCTCTGCCAGACGACGAATATGATTCACCAGAGGCTTGCAACGCTCTTCCTGCTTAAAAGCAAGGAAGAAAGGCTTGAAACGATAGAAAACTTTAGCACACTCAACCATATCGGCCTTAGACAGCAGATTATAAGTCATATCGCTATTGTGCTTAATCGCACGCTTGAGAGAACAAATAGTACGATTGTTCTTGATAATGAGAGTAGCACCAGTCAGAGTGTACAGCGCATAACGAACAAAGTCCTGTCCATTCTGAGGAACAGTATCATGCTCCTTGCACCACATAATACGCAGTTCAAAAGATGCAATATCCTTATCAGTCAGAGTAGTATTCTTCACATACTCCTCATAATACTTCATCTTCATACGATGAGGAGCCTTAACAGAACGCAAAGTAGTATCAATCACCTTCTGCGCACCGATGGAACTCATAACGAGAACAGGACGAAACGACTTGAAAGACGGGCGCGCATTGGGATCAGCAATAAGTTCCTCAACAGGAACCAGAGGAAGTGCGCGATAACCAGCGGCTTCGAGACCATAAGTGGAGAAGTAATGTACAATCTGCTCAGCAAGCAGAGTGACATAATCCTCATTAGCGACCTTTTCCCAAGACTTGTGAAAAGTCTGAATAGCGTCATGAGTCACATCATAAGCCGCAAAAATCTGCGCAGCATCATCACCCATAACATAGTTATTATAGAGCTTACCAGTCGTGGTAATAAGCATAATGCCGCACTGAAGAAAGTCCTCAGAGGTATAATAAGTACCACGAGTCTGATTCTGCCCACGCGCAGAGGGAACATAAACATTGGACAGATTGAGAAGTGCGCTCTGAAGCGCGGGAGTAACAGTAGTCATATATATCGTTCTCCTTTCGAGTTTAGAAATCATTTCTTAGTTTCTACATATAGTATAACAAAAATTTGAAGATTTGTCAAATTTTGGGCCTACTGGTCAGATTTGAACTGACGACCTGTCGATTTGGGAGAAGAGGAAGGTTCTGCCCTTCATTTCATCTAACATGACTCTTCCATAAGTCGACGACTCTTGACCGCTGAGCTACAGTAGGATAAAATTTGCTGGTAGAGATTAATGACATTGTTTCCTCATTTAATTCTGATTAACCGCTTTGAACCTCATGTCAACAGAGATAGCGTAAAACTCAGACCCCAGCTATCGAGAATTTCACCCGCCACTTTATGGCATAAGTGGTAACCATGGGAATGAGCTTGTTTTGAAGACGCCCCATTCAACGTCTATGGCGGGAAATGTAAGGCTTGAACTTACGCCATCATGATTAACGGTCATGCGCTCTACCAACTGAGCTAATCTCCCTTATGGTGAAGCAGAGGTGATTCGAACACCCGACAGACGGCTTAAAAGGCCGCTACTCTTAACCAGACTGAGTTACTGCTCCATTTTCATGGCAGACTACAATGCCGTCTGCCAGGGCAGGAAGGAAAGGGGGAAAAGAGAAACTCTACCGTCGTAACGGTAGATGGACCAGTAGACGGAGAATGATTCCGCAGTCTGCGGTTTGGAAGACCGCCGTGTTAGCCAATTACACTACTACTGGATATATAAATAGCAACTGACTGGCAGTGACTGGTCGTGTCAGTGTGCCACCCCATTACAGACTACTCTTGGTTCCTTGTTACGACTAGCATACTTACGATTATGCTTTCTATTTCCTCAGTTGCTATTTAGTTACCTAATCTCTGGTACTCCCAATACACACCAACAAATACCACTTCCGCCATTGATTGGATGATTGCTACAATACCGACAAGAAGGTGGAACATTTTTCTCTTCCCACACATCACTACTCCAAACAATAGGGGAGTCTGGACTAAAAGTCCCATCGGAGTAGTTATATAATTGTTTATCCATTACTTCATTTCCTCAAAATCACACATAAAAGTTTCAATGGTCATATAAACTGCGTCGCCAACATAACCATTATCATTGATTTTACACATGAGCACCATATCATTATCAGATTGGAGATAGTCATGAGCAAGACCAATACACTTATAGATTTCACCAGTACGATTACCATGTTCATCAATAGGGGTGTAATAACTACCAAAGTTCATTTATATTCTCCTCTCACTTTCTGTAATAATTATATCAGATTTTTCAGAAGAAATCAAATTTTAGTATGTATTATCTTCTCTATAATAGTTAGAATAAGGAAGAACATCATAAAAGACAAACTGACAAATTTCATAGCACTGTTCAATAGTAAGACCAGAACCAGGTAGATTCACATCTTGTCTAATATTGTCGCAAATTTCTTGGACAGGCTTCCGTTTACTAAAATCTCCAAGAGTGTTCTCAATCAAATGCTCAAGACAAGTCATGATTACTCCTTTCTTACACTTCGCGCGCAGTCCAAAGTTGTAGTAACCTTTGATTATTCTCTCACTCTCGCGGCTTTGTGTAAAATCCACAAAAATTTTACAAATCACTATCAATGGTTGAAGCAGTTTCCACAAGGCCGCAAGAGCAAGAATAAATTACAAATCAGGTAGCAGAAGCAATCACAGGAGAAGCATCAGTTTCAACTGGCTTCTCAGCAACCATGAGCTTCTTCTCACTCAGCCAAGCCATGGCATGACCCTTGAACTTCACAAGATAAGTGAAATCACGGGACTTCTCGTCAATCTGCGAGACATGACCAACACCATAGTCCTTGTTATACACCATATCGCCAATAGAATACTTCATAAATACTCCTTTCAAATTGCTCTGCGCGCAGAGTCGGTTTTAGTTTGAAAAAGACCCCAAGTTATTCCCTGAAAGGGGTCGTGGTGGATGCGAAGCGATTCGAACGCTCAATCCCGTAAGGGCGGCGGATTTTGAATCCGCATTGTATACCAATTCCAACACACATCCATATTTATTACGGTTTATTTATGTTGACCGATGGAACCGCAAAACCACCGTATGACTTATTGAGTGTAGTCACCAAACACCCTTCTAACGTGAGGGCACGAAAAGCGAAAGTGTTTTATCTCTCTCTCACTTTCTATAAATATTATAACAAATTTTTTCTAAAAAATCAAAATTTGATTATTTATAATCAGTCTCCATGAACTCATTATAAATATCTTTGATAGCTTTCGCGCAAAGTTTGAAGTTTAGGTCCTCTGCTAATCCAGTTGAACCAAGTGGAATAACTTTGAGTCCTTCGTCTGTAAACTCATATCTCCCAATATAATCATTATAAGTTTCAATCTTATACAAAATTGTATTTACTGAATTACCAACCATCAAAAATTCTAAAGTAAGTTTATGAGTTGTCTCGTCATTTGCTTTTAGAAATTTCATAAGAACTGTATGACGATGAGAAGCATATAATTGTGGCGCAGGAATTGAAAAATCAAAATAATTCTTGAGGTTACTGAAATACTCAATAGTGCTTTTCGGAATTTCAGAGTTGACAGTTTTGGAATCTGCTAATGCTTCAATATATAGTTCATATGCGTCCATACGATTGGAGATTAGCTTTTGGTTCTTTTTATCTTCTTCACGCTCTTTGAAGTAACAATCAAGCCATGTGCGCAGTTGTTCAAGGCTTTCATTAGATAGTTCAATATCAATATTTTTATAAAAACCTGGGCAAGACTGACTGGTTTCCAGAACAACATTACTTACAGTAGGAATTAGTTTTATCCTACTATCTCCCTGTGAGGTAAGAATGGTTACGTCAAAATTGTTCATTATAATCTCCCTTCTCAAGAGCATTGATAATTTTTCCAAGTTTCTTTGTAATACGACGACTATACATCTTCCACCAATTATAAGCCAATGGTGTTCTATTGAATCTTACATTGACATAGAAATATCTTGTCGAACCGTTGATGATTACTCGAACGAAAAGTTTATTATTACCATTTGAAGAAATTATAAACCGAGTTTTCCCATTCACTCTATCAAAAATGGTACCGGCGCCATTAGGATGACTAAGTCTACCAGCATCTCTATCTTCACAAAATACTCGAACCAAATTCTTTAGTTCTTTCGCGCTCTGTCGGTCTCGCAGCATTTTAGGAGACAATGGCCTACAGTCGGAGTCAAGATAGCTTTTTGTTTGAGTAATTTCATAAGAAGAAGGTACTAATATTAGATGACTATCTTTGCAAGTCTTGTTATACCAGTCATTGATTACATTTCCTTGCTGCTCTTTCGAAAAAAACTCATCACTCTTATAAAGAGCTTCCATAATAAAACGCGCCTTCAATTCAGAGGCAGTGCGCTTTACATCTTCATCACCGCCATGTTTCCGCGCGCAGATAATATCAAAGTATTCAACTACATCGCCAATGGTCATATCTTTGATAGGCTTTTTCAGTGCCTTTGAATAGTCTTCGTTACTCAGCATAGTCTTTCTTGTGCTTCTCCTTTCGAGTGTAATCTATCTCAACTTTCCATAAATATTATAGCAAATATTTCTTACTAAATCAAATTTTGAATTATGCTTCCGCAGTCAATGGATTGTAGAATACCTCTACTAATTTATTGATTTGCTCAATATAGTCACTATGTGTAGCAATGCGCCCTTCGCTGCAATATTGTCCATCTTTATCTCTAATTTCCCAAATAACAAGCGGAGTGGACTGAGGAACATACAAAAACTCCATTATAAGAATAACATCGTCATTCTTCCAACAAACTTGCACAGAGTTCCTAAGAGTTGCTACTGCGCGCGGAGAGTAAGTAAAATCAAGGTAATCGGCAATATCTGCAATAAAGACAGTAACAGATGAACTAACTGAAGATTCATCAGTCTCAATGTGAAATAAATCGTCTTCAAAAAGCTTTCTATTACGGTCTTTCTGCTTTTGAAGTTTTTCACCCTTTACCTTGAAATAATCTTCAATCCAAGCATGAATAGAATGAAGTTCGTCGTCACATAGTTTGACTGAAATTTACTTAGCATAGGTGTCATTACCGTCAAGACCCTTTGCTTTAATAACAATCCAAGGACTGCCATTTTTAGATAGACTCATACTAGTCGCACAGTCAGAAAATACCTTAGAAGAATCAATAGTATCCATATCAATGACCTCCATTGATTTGTGCGACCAACTCATTGGATGAAGATAAAATAATCTCCCCATACTTTTTCCAAAATTCAACACTTGATTTATCTACAAAATCAGAAGAATCAAGTGGAACTCTCTTGGTATAAATGTTATCACCGATATAATAAGTAATAACTAAATTACCATCCTCAACACTAAGAGTAAGTTTACAGTTAGGATGGTCTGCGTTTTTGAAGAAAAAATTTTTATTCTCTTCTGAAAATGAAATTTTTCCTCGAAGCAAATCCTCTTTGAATTTGTTTGTCAACTCTCTGACAATATCCACTCGTGAATTGGGTGGGTAAATGTGAGCACTGGTTACTCTCTCTCCCCAACTTCCACACACTTCGCGCGCAGTCTCATTTGATATCTCGCTATGAGACTCATTATGATTATAATATTTATACATTGCTTCTACCATAAAACGATTAGCAACCTCAGATATACTTCTCTTTACATCCTCATCGCTATCGTGTTCACGTTCAGTAATGACTTCAAAATATTTCAAAATATCTCCGATAGTCATATCTGTAACTAAAATATTCTTTATATCCTCAAAATTATCAATCATCAATCCATTCCTCCCATATATATATCCACAAACATATACTTCAAAAGTAATCAGCGCAAATAGCCCAAGCCATCCAAATAACCACAGCCACCATATCGGATGTGTCGCGATATAAAAGAGAAGCATGATTGGTAATATGAGACTAAACACCGAACAGAATACTGCCAAAGTCAATTTCAATCCGAATATAATATCTTTATTCATACTGTTTCTTATGCTTCTCCTTTCGAATATAATCTTTCTTGCTCTTATGTACATGGCACTTCTTACGCAAAGCAAGCCATTTTTCTAACTGTTCAGGAGTCATCTTCGAGGTCGAATTCCTATCTTCCATAATATACCCCATACCCTTTCATAGATTTTCAAATAAATTTTCTGCCACCATTTCAACTCTGGAAACAGTGATTCAATCCGCGCGCAGCGTCGAAGTTTTTCGATAGTTCCTTTTTCTACTTTCATTAGAATAGATATACAATCTCGGTGATAATCGTCGCGTCAAATTCTTTACCATCAATCCAAGACTCTTTGAATGCTTCTGCGCGCTTACGGTTGAAGAAGTACTGACTACCAATGTAACTCTTATACTTTCCATCAATACTCCACAACTTCACATTATACATCTTGATACCAAGACTGTGAATCCAGCCAATAAAATGATTCATAATCAATTACCTCCATTTTTGTCAATACAAAAAGAAAATGGAAAACGAATATCCATAAAATAAATAAATAAGGAATGCTCTTCTGGAATCATAATATATTCCTCAGCGGAAATGAACTCTTCAATTTCAAAAGACCAAACACACTTCTTAGGAACCATAATGAATTTGGTAGTAAAAGACTCACCATCAGAATCATCGGTGTACTCATAAATATACTTGAACCCCTTATCCAACGCTTTATTGATAAGACTGGTCAATTCACAATACTGATATTTTCCCTCTGAAGTCAATTCAATAAACTTCTCTTTCCCAAGTAGACTATAAAATTCTTTCATTCGCGCCAGAAAATCAATCGTAAGCATATTTCTTCCTCCATTCTATAAATAGTATATCAAAAATTTCTTTCTAATTCAAATTTGAATATACAAAAAGCGGAGTAGATTGTCTCTACTCCGCTCATTATCAAGTGGTCAGATACTGCCACTCCTTCATAGTCCGCTCAAGTTCACCAAGTGCTGCACGACGAATCTGGTCAATCATTTCATCGCTCAGTTCGATACCGAGTTTTGCCAGTTCGGTCTTTGCCAGGTCATTGACATACTTCTTCGCATCTTCAATCTTACCACCAAGTTTGAGACGGTAAGCAGATGCGACCATTGTAGCAATCAGTTGTTTGGCCTCTTCAATCTGTTGAGCAGTTAGTTCAATACCCATCTGGTCCGCGGCCTTACGACCCTTATCTACGAGATTCTTGAGAATAGGAACAAGATAGATACGAGCAAGATAGCCAAGACCAGCGATACCAGCCAAAATTATGAATTTGAGAGCTTCAGTAAGACATTGCTGAAAAATTTCCATGATATATCCTCCTTATAATTCTATTGAGATGTAGTTTGGACGCTTCTTGAGGGGAAGTTCGTCTGCTTGAGAGTGCCAAGCACATCGACGACACTCCTTCGGCGGCTTTTCACCATTCTCGATTTTAGAGCAGAGTTGGTCAAAACGAAGACAGGTGTAGCAAGTGTAGGTTTTTTCCATTAGTTACTCCACGTCCCACAGTGTACAAAAGACCTTAGTGATAGTTACCAATTCTGCTTGGTCTACTGTCTCGCCTTTTGCGCGCTTTTCCTTATGGACATACTTGGCTTCTGTAACTTCATAGCCTTCCTTGGCTCCATTCTCTCGCTGTGCGCGAATAAAGTCTTCTGCTTCCTCACGAGTCTCCGCACGATACTTCTCTGTAATGCTTAGCTTTACCATTTTACAATCCTCTTTATTATAATGTGTGGTGTTTTCCACCTTATAAATATATTATACCACACAAAATTCAAAATGTCAAATTTTATTCCTTGAGAAGAGACTTTCGAGTAGCAGGTCCACAACTTCCATCAACTTCAAGTCCGCGCGCATTCTGATAAGATTTCAAAGTGGAAACCGACTTTGGACCGAATGACCCATCAATACCACAAGCAAAGCCAGCGCTGTTCAACTGGAACTGGACCCAGCGAACATCATTACCAGTACATCCTTTCTTGATTGTGCGAGTAGGAACAGTATATGGGTTCTTCTTTTTCACACTCGCTTGCGCGCTGCCAGTCGAGTTGCCAGACGATGAGGTGGGATTCTTCCCAGACGAAGATGTTGGCTGCGCGCAAACTTCAACGATACAATTGATTTGACGATTCTCAGAGTGTGCATATTTAGTCACACCTTGATACTTCATAATAGTAGAGCCACCGCCATCAAGCTTGATAACATCTGAGAATCCCATAGCAGAGAATTTCTTGAAACCTTCTCCACTACTAATCAAGTTACTTGTAGTCGATGTCCACTCCATAAGATAGATAGTATTACTTCCGCGCTTGAGACCAAGGAAGATGTGACAAGTACCATAGAGTTCTCCACCAGTCCAGCCTTGGGGATGGACATAGGTCTTCCAAATCACATCCCTCCCATTGAGCATAACAGGTATGCCTGCTACGGCATAAGTCATGGTCTCGCGAACTGCGGTGATATCTGAGATTGCAGGTTTTCCATTTTCGATGTAGAAAGTAGTGAGCACCTTCCCACAGAACTGAGGTACGCCACCACTTGGGGGATAGGAGTCATAATAGTATTTATTGCCGATATAATAGCCGCGCAAATCATTGAGCTTCTTCTCTTCATTGCCACTGGCTTCGTAGTCGCAAACGAGAAAATTGACAGGGAGTGTATAGCGTTCTCCATTTTGTCTGCCAGATGCAAAGAAGTTGGCATTGACGTAGGTGGACTTACCAAGGTTTTTCTTGGGTCGATTCATCATAACCAGTTTGAACTCACTTGGCGCGCATTCGATGATTTTTACTCCGTTTGAGACATAGTATTTCATTGTTCTTTCCTCCCAGTTAGTAACATTGTCCATGTTGCTGGCCCGCAGAGTCGGTCAACTCTAAGACCAGTAGACAGTTGAAATTTGTAAAGCGCGACTTCGGTATTGGGGCCGAAGCTGCCGTCGATTGAATCGGTATAATATGTCCATTGTTTGAGAAGTGTCTGAAGCATCTTGACTGCGGTACCAGTTGAATCCCGCTTGAGGAGAGGAAGAGACACATTATAATATTGGACTGAAGACGCCACTGTTGCATTTGCAACAGGCGCAGAGTAAGTTTTAGCAGCAGTTTTGTAGTCAGGGAGACAGAAGCCACGAATGTAGCGACCATTGATAGAGAGCTTCCGGTAGCCACAAACAGATTGCTTGGTCATATTGCCTTCAATGATAGTCAATTTCTGATTGGCGGTATCTACTGCTGTAACCATGCCAACGTGATTGGGTGCTAATTTACAGTCTGTTGACGCATAATTGGCTGAATCACTCCATGAATACATAATAAGGTCGCCAATGGAAGGAATATAACTGTCTCTCTCCTGCCACCGTCCTGCTTTTTGATAGAGCGCAATCATGCGCGAGCAAGAGCATTCAGGGAATATGTAGTTAGTGAGGTTGAGTTTCTTGCTGACCGCGGAGACGGTCGCTGCACACCATGGGTCGGTATAAGTGAGTTTGTAGACTTTGGAGAGGGATGTAATGGTATTGTAGGTGTCCACAATGTCGCGGTGCTTGAGGTCGCCCATGTGTGTACCATTGTATTTTTGGAATGTGGAGACTACAAGTTTCCGTAGCTCAAGTTCTGTCATAATAGGTCCTCCTATAAAAAAAGAGGAGAATACTCTCCTCAAATATCTATCTGAACGCCATTGGCTTGAAGCCAAGCGAGTAATTTCATATCTAATTTAGTAGTAAAGGAGATAACGCGATATTCATCATTAGCCCAAAGTGGGTCGCCACGATTGACCTTAGTGCGGTCATAGAAGAGGTTGTGAAAACCTTCTTGATGGTAGTGAGAGATAGCATGGTAAAGTTTGCCATTGGAATAAAATGGGACAGCAAAGAATGCTTGGTCAGAAGTGTAGGTGAGTTGCAGATTGAGCAACCAGGTATCACCCATAGGAGTGATTTTAGAAGGGTCAACTATGCGGTAGATTTGTTCTTGTTGCGGGGCAGGAGCGTGATGAGTAGATTCTGACATTAGAGGTTCCTCCAGTATAATATAAAGTAGAGTGGGAGAGGATTTCTCCCACTCTCTGAGTATATTATAACGAATTTTTAAGAAAAAGTCAAATTTTGGTTGACTATTTCTTACTTATACTGCTCCATGAATGCGTCAACATAAGACTGTATCAGAGCAACTAGCTCCTTATCATTCTTATTGCCCACATTCAGTTCAGCCACGCCACTGACAACATTGACCTTGGCAACATAGTTCTGCTTACCATCGTAAAGAGTGTAAATCACACTGTCATCACTTACAGCAGTACAATCTTTCCAGCCCTCATTAGCCTTCTCGTTGCGGAAAGTGGTAGAGGTTTTGGGAGCCTTGACTTTGCCACCGATGTTGGTGCATTTGATGCAGTAACCGTTAGCATCATAGACGAGTTCCCAGCAAGGGTCTACGGTGATAGTGGTGTTGGAGCGGGAGATGTCACGCTCCATGGTGGGAGCAATGATGGAGAGTTTGGTCTTGCCATCGGGGGTAGTGTCGGTTAGAGTGACGGACTTGCCGTCGGATGCGATACGAGTTAGTTTAGACATAAGTATGCCCTCCTTTATATATTATTTCTCAGGCTCTGCGCGCAGACCAGATTTGTAGGGAGTTTTGTAGGGAATTTACATTGAAATAGTGTATTTTTGCTACGAAACTTGGTAGAAAAATGGACAGCGCGCGGAGAGTGAGATGGAATTGTGTTATTGTTTGACTGCATTGGACTGAAGCCAAGTGAGTAGGTCGCCGGTTGCAGGAGAGGCGAGGGTGATGGTTCGGTAAGCTTCGTCAGTCCAATCGCTGGTGTCCCAAACTTTAATTGCATCATAATATATACCGGAAAAAGGAAAAGAAAGTCCATGCATTTCAATTTTTTGAAAATTCGTAGAATTAGATTCGAAAGGAATCTTTATTGTTATTAAATCGTACGGAAGATTTGGTATTTGTTCGATAACCCACGTCTCTCCTTTCTTTTTCGCTCTCGGCAGATTATAAATCATACTTCCCCTCCTGCCGAGAGGCTTTGGTACTTAGATGGGGGGGGTCCGTTGTGTCAAATTTTTATACATTATTAAAAGTCCTCCTTTATGGGACAAATTGTAAATTATTATAGCTATATCCTTAATCTTTTAAAGGGGTGATGTCGAAAAAATATTTCCCGTTTGCTTCAATAACATCAGATAATTTAACAGGGAAACCAAACAGACCATAAGGGCCTACATAATAATAGTTATTCTTGCCTTTCTCCATACGGTCATCTGTTGTATTCGCTACGCAACCTTTTGTGTTGTATATACTATTCACCCACTCTCCCCAAGTCATACCATCTATGGCTTGGTAAGTAGTACCATCAATAGTAAATGTAATCAATTTATTTCCATTGTGTGCTAAATTATAAATCAATTATATCACACTCCTTTGACGAGATAGACCCGCCCATTATTATTATTATTATTATTATTATTATTATTGTTTGACGGCATTTTTCTGAAGCCAAGTGAGTAGGTCTCCAGTTGCAGGTTGTTCAAGAGTGATAGTGCGGTAGGCAGAGTTAGTCCATGTTATCTTGTTCCCTTTTCCTTCTTGGTTTGCTACATACACGGAATTACCAGAAGATTTCTTATAATAGATACTTACGCTGTGTACTGGTCCTGGCATAATTTGTTCACCTCCCCTTACGATTGAATGTTTACTCCAATGAATCTCTCCCCATTGGATATAAAATCTACGTATTCAATCGGGTTGGCACCTTGGAGGCTGTAAAGATCAGCATTTTCATTCAATACCCACGTCTCAGTTATTGGGGGGGTCCACAGTGAACTGAATTTTGGAGAGGTCTAGGTTTAGGGTAGGGCGAATAACAAAAGATTGGTACACAGAATTACCAACCAAATAAGCAGTATAACCATCAACGCGCCAAGCATTAGTAGAATCCTTAGCACTAGCAGAACGCAACCATGGATAAGTATCAATAGGTCCATTCCTATTCCAGAACATTTTCCAGATATTAACATTACGCAGTATTGCAGTAGTATCAACTTGAACACTTGAATCATTCAAATAGTCAATAACATCTTGAACTCCGAGCACGAATATATTACGTTCACCGATATTCAAAGTACCACCTGCATATTTGCCAATACTATAATTAGCTGTACCAGGTACAGAACTTCCATAAGTACCGCTATAAACTGGGTCACCAGATGCGGTGCTAGAACTCCAATACCAAGCATCACAAATAACTGTTTCAGGTACTATTGCCGCTTTGGTTGCACTTGTAAGTGTATTATACCAAGTAGTATTCAAATATGTATCAATGGTGCTACCTTCATACTTTTGCACGGTCAGTGTACCCATTGTAGTAGTAGTATTTGTACTGTTATACGCACCTTTCAATGTATCATACATTGCCATTACCTTCGCTACATCGCCATTCATACTCAGCACTCTATACTGTTTCGCCCCATTCCCATCCAAATCCATACTCAATATCTGTCCCTTCACAGCCAAAGGTGGCGGTGTAACATCCACCACATTCTTCACTTCCACCCAAACCTTCAAATCCGTACTCGGTACGGTTTCGCACTCAAACGTCAAACTCTCCTCTCCTTGTCCAATCCCCTTGCACCCCGCTTCATTGTATGCACTCCTACTATCCGCGTGGGCAATAGGAATGATGCGTTGGGCGGCTTCGTCACTACTAATACCTGCAACAGTGACAGTTTGGGTTTTGTTTGTCCAGCCGGTAGACTTGAGGGTGACGAGAGTGACTGTGGGGCGAGCAGCGGTGATGGAGGAGCGCACGAGGGTGGAGTAGGTAGAGAGACCAGATTGGTCGAGAAATTCGCTCATTGATTTTTACCTCCTTTACTCTTTCAAAGTTGAATTATCTATATAAGAATTCTTCTCTTCTCTGGTTCTGCGCGCAGACCGTTTTCATAGCAAAATTTGTTACAAATTTATATCAAATCCACATATTTTACTAATAAATCTTCCTACAAATCTAGACAGCGCGCGAAGAGTGAGTTGAAAACTGTTTAGTAATTATCTATCTAAAATTCAATCCCATTCTCTTCTTTCTAAATGAATAAGTATCACCCATTCTCAAATATGCTCTCATGGATTGATACCTATCCCATCGCCTTTCCTCTAAAATCTCCTTTATCTTCCTAATTTTCTTTGACCTCTTTCTTGGATTCAACAGCTTCACAACTCTATCCAACCTCACAAACTTCCAACTCAAATAACAAATGCCCTTTCTCAACGGATAAACTTGTGTCTTTCTATTGAACTCCAAGTTATAACTCATGGCAAGTTCTTTTAATCTATTCAACAATCTATGTGCTATATTCTTGCTCTCTACTACTATTACCAAATCATCCATATATCTCGTATAAATTCTTGCTCTAAATTCTTCTTTTACTACTCTATCTAACCTATCCATATAGCACAACGCAAACCATTGAGATGATTGATTCCCAATCGGTAACCCAGTATCAGGACTACTATCAATTATCCAGTCCACGAATCCCAACAATTCTTTATCTGGAAAATCATCAATAATCTCCTTCAACTTCTCTCTATTCACGCTTGGAAAATAATGATGCACATCAATCTGTACTACATATCCATCATTGTGATTTTTATAAAACTTTACTAGCCCATCTTTTAGCATACTTACTGCATATTCAGTACCTTTACCAACCCTACACGCCGCATTTTCCTTTACCAGTCTCGGCTCAAAATACGGCCTCAATATCAAGTCACACAACACGTGTTGAACAATTCTGCCTTCAAAGTGTAATGCATCAATAGTTCTCTTCTTTGGGTCAGTAACAATAAATCTATAATACTTGAAAATTTCGTCCCACTCTCTATTTATCAATTTCTCTTGTAACTTATGCAAATTATACATCTTATTCTTATCAAATTCTATTACTTCTCTATCATCAGACTTTCCTCGGTGAGCTAATTTATAAGCTTTATAGATATTATTAAAATCACAAATTATTTCATCGTACAAAACTTGTATGCCTCCTTTTCAGTAGGTAAGATTGCATAGTTACGACACAACCTCATACAAGTAATATTTTTCCTTTCGGAAGGGATACAACTCCTTAGAAAAAGGGTATTGTATAGAGGTACTTACCAATATAAGCGAACCCTGTTTTATTATTTTCTAATCGCGGGCCGAACAACGTTAGAATTATTCACATTGTTGCCATTGTTCAGATTTCCATTGTCACCGTTCACGTTCCACGCATTGTTAGAATTGTCGGCATTAGAGGACCGCAAGTTGTATACCTATGAGGAAAGTATTACTTTTCCTTACTTATTTTTTTATTTTATTCTATTATCATCAGAAGCAATCCACTTGTTGAGAGTATTCTGACAGTCAAAAGTTAGCTTAGTTAATGTCTCCATTTGATGTAGGGTGAAGTAAGAATGTTGAACACCCATTTCGGCATAACTGTCTATAGTTTGGAGCATAGCTTTAGCTTTGATTTGATACTCTCGACGAGATTTAAAATATTCTGGCTGATTCTTGTCAAGGGGATAGTTATTAGCAGTAATGATGTATTCTAGGGTACGACAACCACAGTTACGAAACTCAGAAAGAAAATTGGTACGAAGTTTCTTAGGTGCTTTGTCTGCAATGTCGAATAGATAGTGTAGCATTGTTTGAGTACGATTGATGAGATTGAACTCTGCCATGATTATACTCCTTTTGACTTATAAAAATATTAGTTGGTGTTTTGATATAAGAAAGCGACTTTTCCCTCCGCGGACGTTGTCGGCGCTGAGGCGCCGACAACTCCCCGCTAAGTAGAGCCTCAGACGACGGTGAACTCTACTTGATTGAGATTGAGATTAAGCGCGGGCCGAACAACGTAAGAATAATCCACACCGCTGCCAAGGCCCAGAACTCCATTGCCACCGTACACGCCCCACGCACGGCTAGAATTGGCGGCAAGAGAG
>OGQZ01000580.1_pt1 | contig 31078 bp, 29 predicted proteins | sample 1553321 | NCBI WGS metagenome assembly OGQZ01 (sample SAMEA2579958, study PRJEB22360) | human gut metagenome | reverse complement strand
CATTTAAAAAGCAGGCACCTCCAACAATGCGCAGATAAGTATTTGCCGAATCAAAGAGCGCCGGTGCAATGCTGACCATTCTAAGAATATTTCCGGAAAAAACAGCCAGAAATACCGACATGAGCACACCTATTACAGCGTTAAATATAAGCCCAAGCTGCCTTGCCTGATATGCTATACCCGGTTTTCCGGCACCGATATTCTGCGTCATGACAGCAACCATACCGCTTGAGATGACGCCAAACATGATGATGAAAACGGAGATATATGTATTTGCCGTGCCGACAGCACCAACCGCCTGGTCGCTCACGGATGACAGCATAAGAGTGTCGACCATGCCTGACAGCATGTAAAAAAGTGTTTCGAAGCATATTGGAATGGAAAGCTGTGTAAGTGTTTTTCTTTGAACCTGCATATAGATTACCTCATTTATAATGTATGTATACTTTTATAATGTATGTATACTTTGTGATATTAACAGAAAGAATGCAAACTTCTTATTATAAACTTCATTTGGGAGAGGAAGATATAAAGAAGAGAAGCTTGCATGCATCAATATATTACATTATCACAAATAATTCTTGTATTATTTCAAGGAAAAATTGTACTATTTCTACTTTATCTATAACTGAGTCATTATTCATATTACAGTGTAGATTCATCAAAACCTTGAGAACAAATAAAAAACTGCACACCTTATGCATGTAATATGTTAAAATAAAAATAGTTGATATATCATTATTATAGTAAACAAACCGGATGGGGATTAAAAGAGACTAAGGAATATGTAGAAAAATGTATTTTGAATTAAAAGAAAACCGGCCACACGGCACACCGGAAAATCCATTCAGCCAATACCATATCAGTGATGTAAATCGTGCATTCCAGATTCCGGTACACTGGCACGATGAACTGGAAATTATATATGTAAAGCAGGGCAAGCTGCATGTGACCATATCAGGTGAAAACTATATAGGAAGCCCAAAGGATGCATTTGTGGTATCTCCGGGCAGTCTGCATTTCATGGGCTCGCCGACAGGAGATGCAGATTATTACACGTTTCTGTTCCCTCTTGAATATATATCATTTCAGGCGGACGATCTCATGGAAAAATCAATCCTATCCCCTCTCAAACGAGGAAGACTTATGATTAGTCATCAGATAAATGATACAGCAGCAGATATATGCGAGCGGCTGATAGAGATAAATGCACCGATATCAGGGAAAAACGCAGAAAAAACAGATGCTGCAAATATAGAGGCGCAATTTGAGACAAAAATAACTCTCATCAAATTCATCCGGAAAATGTGGAGAAATGGTCTGATTCTGGAAAATGGCACAAATGGCACCAACACAACAGAAAAAGAAATGATAACGTATATCCGGCAAAACTATACAAGGGAAATTTCACTGAAGGAATTTGGTGCACAGTTTCATTTGTCAGAAAAATACATATCACGCTACTTTAAAGAGCATTTTCATATTACTCTGTCACAGTATGTCAATCATCTCAGGCTGGAGCACGCCAGACAGCTATTGGAGGAATCAGCAGCTTCCGTTACAGAGGTTGCAATGTGCAGCGGATATCAGAATGTGAGCTACTTTATACGCAGCTTCAAGAAGATGTATGGGGTATCACCTCTTAAATACAGAAAAGGAGAAAACAGCATTCTTAACCTGTAAGATGGGTTAAGGGTGCTTTTTTATGTGAACAATTAAAACTACAGATAAACTACAGATTTAATACATTTAGATTACAGATAAGTAAGGGATAATGTTTTTGTCGGAAAAATGAACCTAGGATAAAGGAGGGAATAGAGTAAATAGGTGTTTCGAACAATTACATTTCACAGTGAAAGGAAGTTATTATGAAAAACGTAAAGAGAAAATTAACAGGTATGTTATTAGCAGCAACAGTTTTATCATCAAGTATTGTTCCAACTTATGCCGCAACAGTAAAGTATACATTTACTAAATCCGGATCTTTATATGGAATAACAACAGAATGTAAAGGATTTCCGAGTTATGTTACAGCATGGGCTAAAGTCGAAAATAATAACAAAAAAATATATCGCGCTAGAAGAAATTATTCTAGCGCAAAGGCAACTGCTTCTCTAAATTGTGTAAGTGGTACAGTGACAAGAACAGGTGGATACAAACAGTAATTATAAAATAAGCCATTGCTTTTATGCAATGGCTTATTAGGGAAAGGAACACACATGAAATTCATTTCAAAAGAATACCTGTTATATTATCTCCAAACTACATTTGTGGGCGTTTTTGTATTGGTTCTTCTGGCATATAATGTGGATGCAACCGAAAAGACATATCTGAATAATGGAATGTATTCAAATAACGTGTATGGAGTACAGATTGAAAATCCAAAAGAAATGCAGGGAATAGAACAGAACACTAAATTAGATGTAATGGATATTCCGGTTTCAAAGGATTTTATGATATATAAAAGTCTTATAGAAGGTGGAGATGAGATAGTAAGAGCCGTATATGGAACAGATGATGTTTTTAAGCTGGCATCGTATTTGAAGGAAGGCAGATTTTTCAATACAGATGATTACAAAAATAATACGCTTACTGCGGTTATAGGATCAGATGTTCTGCCGGAAACATGGATAGAAAACGGAAAACGATACTATGGATATAATAAGCAGAAATATGAGGTTATAGGAATATTTAAGGAGACAGGGAGCAATCTGGACTTTGCAACATATCTGAATTTGTGCAGGGTATTGCAGGATGAGAGTAATTATGGAACTTATTATGTAGATGCAGACTCTGAGGATGTAGTTACGGATGTGATAGACAGTTTAACAAAAAAGCAGACAGAGGATTACAAAGCTGAAAAAATACAGTACAGCCCGACAACATCATATGGACTCAGCCCTATGGAGAATACGCTGTTTATATTTGCAGTACTGGCAGGATCATTTCATATGATACTTACATCAATATTTCTGATAACAAAGCAGCGGTATACAGTTGCAATACAAAAGCTGTGCGGAATGACATACAGAGATATCCTTTTAAAATACGGAAAAAGAATGGCTGTTATATTTATATTGTCGTTTGCGTCGATAGTGCTGTGTATTAATTTGATGAAGACATTTTGGGGAAATTTCTTCGCACTGGAAAAACTTATGACTATACATTACGCTATTATGGCTGGAATTATGCTTATGATATCATTCTTGATAGTTATATGTATTGCAAATCTGACAAAGCGTGTTGATATAAGCGCAGTATTAAAAGGCAGGTGATAGTGTGGGTAAGATAATCTGGCATGAGATAAGATACAGTTTGGCAAAAAATTTCAGAGAATTTGTGTTGCTTGTAATGGCATTTGCTTGCTCCTGCATAGCGATCAATATAACCATGACCAATTTCCTTGAGAGCAAAAATGAAGTAGCATCTGCAAAAGAAAGCTATGGAGATCAGACATTTTATAAATTATTGTTAAGTGGAGAAGAGTCTGTTTATCAGAGAGTTTTCGGAGATGATTATACGGATGATATAAAGGATATATTTGAAAAACTCGAAGCAGATAAGGATTTCAGTTTTTTATATAGGACAACTTTTGACATCTTTTTTGGAGATAAATCATCTTCTGATACTAAGAATATAAAATATCCAAAAGAAGCCTGCAGTGGTTATGGGGAAGAATATTATGATGATACATATTTTACTGAGAACAACGATTTATATTTAAAAGGTGTTTTTGCAGATAAACTGTTTTGTAAAGAAAAAAATATACATCTGGCTGATGGAGAATGGTTTTCTGATAATGATTTTTATGTTAAATCCGTAGAAAATATGGAGTTGCCCGTTATTCTTGGGGCAAAATACAGGCAGATGTATAAGGTTGGTGATGCGATAAACAATGCGAATATATGGGGAGCTGATAATGTTACTTTCAGAGTAAAGGGAATATTTGAGCAGGGAAGTTATTTTTATGACAACAATAATGATAAAGTCGATTTAGACGCATATATGGTCATACCTGATGCGAAACCAACATATTCATACGATCAGGCAAATGAAGCAGATAAGGAATTTTATAACGTAGCATACAGTATGGTGCTGATGAATGCAAGGATAGTATGTGAAAGTAAAAAGGCTGATGAGGTCAGAGCGCGTATATATGAGATCCTGCATGATCATGGATTATATGAGATGAAAGTCTTTAATGAAACAGAGGGTTCGAGGAGATATGTAGCATCAATGAAAGAACTGGTAAAAACTTCGGGTGTGATAACACTGTTCATGCTGATACTTGGAACTGTCATGTTTGCTATGCAGTCATATTACAAGCTGATAAAGCACAAAAAGACATATGCGGTCTATATACTGAACGGAATAACGAAAAAACAGATATTAATGATGCTTATCATGGATTCACTGCTTGTATTTGGCGCGGCAGATATCCTGTTTGCGGTCATATATGGTATAAACATGGTACATCCGATGTTTGTATGGGGAATAACCGGCTATACGATTCCGGTTATTATACTCTTACAGGTCATATCAATGCTTTTTATGACAATGTTTGGATATTATCAGATGAATAAAATGCAGATTGTTACATGTTTACGTGAACATGAGTGAGGAAAGAATATGGAATTATTGTCTTTAGAAAATGCGAGCAGGCATTATGGAAAAAAATCACAGATAACGGCACTGGATGATTTTTCAGTACGGATAGAGGAAGGAGAAATGCTGGCACTTATGGGAAAATCAGGTTCCGGCAAGTCTACTGTTTTAAATATAATATCAGGCATCGATGAGTCAGATTCGGGAACTTATTGTTTTGGAGGCGAGGATATATCAAGGAAAAAGGGAGATGCCATGACGCTGTTCAGACGCAAAAATATTGGAATAGTCATGCAGCATTTTGCACTTGTGGATGATATGGACTGCTTTGAAAATATAGCGCTGCCTCTCAGACTGGCAAGAGTAAATAAAAAGGAAATATCAAGGCGGGTAAACGAGGTGGCACAAAAGCTTGATATTACATCCAAGCTAAAAAAATTACCGAAGGAGTTGTCAGGTGGTGAGGCACAGAGAGTGGCGATAGCGAGAGCTATCATAAGTAAACCGAAACTAATTCTGGCAGATGAGCCGACAGGCGCACTGGATGAAGAAAACAGTGCGAGGATAATGGATATTTTTAAACAATTAAATGAATCAGGCATCACATTACTTATAGTGACACATGATCCGGGTGTGGCGGCAAAATGCAAGCGCACTATATGGATTAAGGATGGCAGAAATGCAGGAATGGAGGAATAAAATGAAGAATTTTAAAATTGCAATGGCAGCTATGGCGATAACTGTATCAATGCTTGCTTTGACTGCCTGCGGAGGCAATGGGCAGGCAGGAAAGCAGCGGGAAGCGGAATCACAGGCTGCTGAGGAAAATGTACAGTATGAAAAGACGGTAACTGTAGATGATACATCAAGTGATACAAGCTTTAGTGACAGTGTAAAGGTTGATTAGCTGTCAATATTTCTTAATAGCATGACAAACTGCATACCATCACCCTCCGGAGTGGATTCAAACCGGTATCTGATTCTTAATATATTCAGAAACTGGTTTATGATATACAGACCAAAACCGCTTGAGGCAGAACTCTTTGGATTTCCTGAATAGTCTGCCGAAAAAATCCGGGACAGCTCCGCTTCGGAAAGTGGTGTGCAGGTATTTCTGAAAATAAGTTCATTTCCGGAGCAGATTATATCTATCGAGCCGGATTTTGGTGTATAATTTACAGCATTAGACATAAGATTTGAGATTACTCTGGCAAACATTTCACGTCGGGTGTTTATGGTCATTTCCTCCGGGATGGTTACTGATAATGCAATGTGCTTTGCCTTTATCAGTGGGAAATATCCCAAAGCTCCCTCTCTAAACAATTCATACAGATTACAGTCCTCGGTCTTTTTTGACATTGAATTTCTTGAAAAATCCAGTAATTCTTTAGTTAATTGAATTGATTTTTCCAATTGTTCTTTACATTCTGTTAAATATTTGTGCGGATCGTCACAGTAAGGCGATACTTCATATAGTATTCCATCTAAAAGTGCGTTTGCAGCAGCAAGAGGTGTTTTTAGCTCGTGTGACAGAGTGCGAAATTCGTCCAACTGTCTGTTTTCAGCAGCGAGTATATGGTCCAGCTCGTGCTTTAGTGCATTGATTGTTGAGTTTAATTCACTATACAAAAAGTTAATATCCTCTGCAAGCAGACCTACTTCATCCCTTGAATGTATATTGATAAAACAATCAGGCTCAAGCTGTGCCATGCCGCGTGTTTTGTCTCTGATCTTCTGTATTGGGCGGGCAAACTGCCATGAAAAAATAAACGCCAGAACAAAAGAAAAAAGTATGCAGATTATTGCGGCAATAGGAAAAATATGCACAATCACTATTTTAGCTTCGCTTAATGGCTGCATAGGAACAGAAACCGTCAGATTTCTGCTTTTTCCTTGTAGTGAGTAATCATATGAAAGCTCAAGCCCATTTGAATTTTCGGAGTTTTCCCCATCGGCCTGTTCGATAGAAAGCTCGGTGGAGTCTGTATCTCCCATAAAAGCTGTGTCTTCCTGTACTGTCAGTGCGGATTCATAGGAATAGCTTAATAAAACATTTCCATCGTTATCATAAAGCATTATGGAGACATTGTTTGCCTTTGCAAAGTCCAAAAGCAGCTTTCCCTCCATTTTATCTGAGCCGGATTCTTTTATATCAGCTATAAGAGATTTGGTAAGAGCGTCAAACTGTCCGGTTTTGTACTTTTCATAGTAATGCGGCAATAAAAAATATAAAAGTACGTATGATATGACTGTGATTGTAAGTAAAAGGATAATTGCCGCCAGACAGCTTTTCCAGAATATATTTATTTTAGGCTTTTTTGTTGTTTTCATGCTCAATTCTCCATATTAAGCCGGTATCCGACACCTTTTATAGTGATGATAAGTTCGTTGTCAAGTTTGCGTCTTAAATTTTTGATATGGGAATCAAGCAGACGATCTTCGTCGGTATACTCATATCCCCATACCAGCTCCATGAGTCTGCGGCGTGGTACTGTGAGCCCTTTATTGTCAAAAAGACAGCGTATTATATTCATTTCACGCGCGGTAAGGGAAACGGCAGGCTGATCTTCTTTATAAACGAGAAGATTGTTAAAATCAAACTGATATCCATGAATGGTAATTATCTCTTCATTACCGTAAACCCGTTCAATAAGGGCTGAAATACGTTTTACCATGACCACCGGGGGAACCGGCTTATCAACATATTCGTCGGCTTTCAGATCAAATGATTGAATTTGTGTAAATTCGTCATTTAAGGCGGTCAGTACGATTACCGGGATACTGCTGTTTTTTCGAAGCTCTTTTAAAAAGCCCAGTCCGCTGCCATCGGGCAGCATCAGATCGAGTACAACAAGGTGAAAGGTGTTATTTATGGCATTTTGTGCTTCGGCAATATTGTATGCGGAAAATACCTCGTAATTTTCTTTTCTTAGGAAATTGGCCAATACATCATTTTGTGTGTGATCGTCCTCGACTATAAGTATTTTTTTATTCATATGATTTAATCCTCTTTGTTTTATATATAGTTTATCATTTTTATAAGAGATATGAAATACAGAAATTTTCAAACTTTACCTTGACAAAGTGACAAAAAGAGCATAAAGTATATTAAAAGATTAATTTAACAGTGTTTCAAAACCGATGAGAAAGAAGAGTAGACCTTTCCGGATATCTCAGAGAGCTGCAGATGGTGGGATTGCAGTATGGATGGATTTGTTGAATGGCCTTTCGAGGGTGATCCGAAGCGTTTGATTGTACAGAGCATAGTTTCTTAACGATTAAATCAGTAGGCGTCACCGGGAACCGAACCCGTTATCATTTCGGCATGTATATTAGTACATGACAGAGTGGACAATTCGTCAAATTGAGTGGTACCGCGATAATAAGAATTTATTACCGTCTCAAGCATTAGCTTGAGGCGGTTTTTTGCATAAACACCCATATGATGACATCGGGAAACAAACACTTCACAAAGAAAGTGAGGAATTCAATATGAAAAAGAAAGTATTATCAGTAATTTTAGCAGCAGTTTGCACCATGGGCCTTATGGCAGGCTGTGGAGCAGAGGGTTCAAAGGACGCTACACAGAGTGGCGCAAAGGGTGACAGCTACACAGTAGGTATTTCGCAGTTTGCAGAGCATGGCTCTCTTGACAACTGCAGGGAGGGCTTCTTAGAGGGCCTCAAGGAAGAGGGCATCGAGGAAGGTAAAAACCTTAAGGTTGATTACCAGAATGCACAGACAGATACCGGTACGGCAAGCACTATTGCAGACAGCTTCGTATCTGAGAAGGTTGATATGATTTGTGCCATCGCTACACCATGTGCAGCCAGCGCCTACAATTCAGCTATGAATGCAGACATTCCAACAGTATACACAGCAGTTTCAGATCCTGTTGTAGCAGGTCTTGCTAAGGAGGATGGATCAAGTGTCGGAAACATCACAGGCTCATCAGACGTGCTTCCTGTTGAGGAGCAGCTTAAGATGATCAGGGAGATGATGCCGGATGCAAAGAAAATCGGTATTCTCTACACCACAAGTGAGGCAAACTCATGCAGCACCATTGAGGAGTACAAGGAGCTTGCAGATAAATACGATTTTGAAATCGTTGACACCGGAATAAACACATCAGCAGATATTGAGATTGCAGCATCAGATCTTGTTTCCAAGGTTGACTGCCTGTGCAACCTCACAGACAACACAGTAGTAAATGCACTCCAGACTGTTCTCGACAAGGCAAATGGAGCAAAGATTCCGGTATTCGGAAGTGAAATTGAGCAGGTTAAATCAGGCTGTGTCGCTTCAATGGGAATCGATTACTACCAGCTTGGAATCGAGACAGGAAAGATGGCAGCAAAGATTTTAAAGGGTGAGGAGAAAGCCTCTGACACTCCGTTTATCACAGCTTCAAAGGCTGAGCTTTATGTAAACACTGCAGCAGCAGACAAGATTGGCATGACACTTGATGCAGATTATATCAAGGATGCAGCCGAGACATTTGATAAGATTGAAGTAAAATAGTTACGTTGATTTTTAAAGCAGGGGAGGATACACCGTGACACTAGTTTTAAGCGTTTTAGAGCAGGGCATGATTTATGCGATCATGGCTCTTGGAATATATATCACATACACCATACTGGATTTTCCGGATCTGACCGTAGATGGAAGCTTTCCGCTTGGAGCGGCACTTTCGGCGGTACTCATCACAAAGGGCGTTAATCCGATACTCACACTGCTTGTGACATTTGCGGCAGGTGCGTTTGCCGGAATGCTGACCGGAATCATCCATGTGAAGCTCAAGGTGCGTGACCTTTTATCGGGAATTATCATGATGACAGCGCTTTACACGGTGAATCTTCGTATTGCAGGAAGAGCAAACCTGCCAATATACAATATGACCACACTTTTCGACAATGATTTTGTCAGAAATATATTTAAGGGCGGCTTAGCACAGTTTTCAAATGTGATTATCATCCTTGTTATCACACTTGTGATGAAATTCCTGCTCGACTGGTACATGAGCACAAAGTCAGGATATCTGCTTCGTGCCGTAGGTGACAACGAGACTATCGTTACATCTATGGGTGTGGACAAGGGCATCACAAAAATCATCGGCCTTGCAATCGCCAACGGCCTTTGCAGCTTAAGCGGATGCATTTTTGCACAGCAGCAGAGATATTTCGACGTATCAATGGGAACCGGAACAATGGTTATCGGACTGGCGAGCGTTATTATCGGAATCAGCCTGCTTAAAAAAGCAACATTTTTGCGTGTGACCTCGAGTGTTGTTATCGGAGCGATTGTATACAAGGCCTGTGTGGCAATCGCTATAAAGCTTGGTATGCCGTCGAGCGATTTGAAGCTCATTACAGCGGTATTGTTCCTCATCATTCTGGTGCTTGGAATGGATAGAAACAAAAGAAAGAAGGTGGCATAATGTTAGAGCTCAACCATATCCACAAATTATATAATCCGGGAACAGTCAACGAGATATGCCTCTTTGATGATTTTAATCTGAAAATAGATGATGGACAGTTTGTTTCCGTTGTAGGAAGTAATGGCTCCGGAAAGACATCTATGCTCAACATCATCTGCGGTTCTATCCCTATTGATGGTGGCAGCATAGTGGTAAACGGCACTGACATCACAAAGCAGAAGGATTTTATCAGACACCGCCGCATAGGCCGTGTATTTCAGGATCCGTCAAAGGGAACCTGTCCTTCCATGACAATCCTTGAAAATCTGTCCATAGCTGACAACAAAGGAAAGACATACGGTCTGGGCCGTGGTACAAACCACAGCAGGATAGAGCATTACAAGGAGATGCTTGCCGAGTTAAACCTAGGACTTGAGGATAAGCTTCACACAAAGGTTGGCGCACTTTCAGGAGGTCAGAGACAGACACTTGCGCTTCTCATGGCTACGATGAATCCAATCGAGTTTCTCATCCTTGATGAGCACACAGCAGCCCTCGATCCAAAGACCGCTGAGATTGTAATGCAGCTCACAGGCAAGATTGTGGCAGAGAAGAAGGTCACAACAATCATGGTCACACACAATCTGCGCTACGCTGTTGAATACGGAGACCGCCTTATCATGATGCATCAGGGCAAGGCGATAATCGACAAGGCCGGCGCTGATAAGAAGGCTATGCAGGTTGATGATATTCTTGGCACATTCAATGAGATCAGTATTGAGTGCGGAAACTAGGGTGTGCGAAATGTAAATATGAATTGAAAATGTCCTCCTGTGGGAGTATTGTATAACTATACTTCTACCAGGAGGACATTTTATATTTCAAGGATTATAGATGAGGAGATAAAAAAGATGATTTACGCATATGACAAGGTTTATCTTCGAATTGCACAGCGAAGTCTTGGGGAGATGCTTAGTTATGCAGTGTATGACCTCGGATATGAGCTGGAGGATTATTATAAAATTTTTTTGCAGTCCAAATATAGTATGCGCTTTTCAAAAGGTGATTTATTTGTGATAACCGGGATGTCGGGCGCTGAACTTGCGATAAGGGTATTAGATATACCTGATGATGATATAATCATGCCTTCGTACAATACAGCTAAAAGCCAGGAATATTGGACAGGATGGATTCTGGCATATTACCAATGGGAGAATGGCAAAACCTTTGAAATGATTGATAAAGAGATACCTATTTGTAAAATCAGAAATATGTATAATCCTTATCATGAGATGGATATTTCATCTGCCATTTTGAAATTGAGAGAGATGAGTCAGGCTTCAAAGGCATTGTGCTGTGAACCGCAGGATATTTTGAAGGAGGAATAAATGAAATTCTTAAATATTATACAGAAAATAGTCAATTACAACAAGCCACAAAGGAAATAGTCCTCTGTGGCTTGTTTCGAGTTTGTTTAGTTTATATCTCATTACATCAAGAAAAGCTTTTGTTATCTGATTATCGATGATATCAGCAGTATTTCGATTGAATGAAAGCTATTATAAAAAATAAAATGACATGACAAAATCATATTGACTAAATAGATTTAGCTGTTTATAATAAAGACAAAATGAAAATGTCATGAATGGAGAACAGATAAATGGAAAAATTAGTAACACTTGAAGATGCATTAAAAAGAATTGAGGAGTTGGAAAAAGAGAATGCAGCCCTTCGGGAGGAGTTGGAATATTACAGAAATCGTAAACTAAGCGGACGGCAGAAACATAATGCCAAGTGGATGGCAATTTACAATGATTTTGTTGTTGGGTATGAGAGTGGCATGACAATGGTAGAAATTGCGAAGCGGAACAATGTCAGTGAGAGGACGATTTATAGGTATAAAGCATATTATGACAAAATGAGAGAAGTAGAGGATAATGAGTAGAACATTTTCATAGCGTTATAAAAATAATTGTATGGATTCTGTGGTGGATTTTTGTACCCCAAATATGAAACGCAAAACAAGGAAGGAAATATGGCAGAAGATAAAAAGAAAGAAATTGCAGTAATTGAAATTACAGAAGAATATATGAAGGATCGGCTTTATGAATTCAGAGGGAAAAAAGTTATGCTTGATTCAGACTTGGCAGAAATTTATGGGTATGAGACCAAAAATTTTAAAAGGCAGGTTAAGAATAATATTGCCAAATTTGTAGGCGATGATTTTATGTTTGAATTGAATGATGAAGAAGTGGAAAATCTTTCAAGGTGCAAAAATTTCACCTTGAATGTTGGAAGAGGGTCAAATATAAAATACAAACCTTATGTGTTTACAGAACAGGGAGTATATATGCTTATGACAGTTTTGCGCGGCGAGCTTGCAATTAAACAAAGCCGTGCACTTGTGAAGACTTTTAAGAAGATGAAAGATTACATTTTAGAGAATCGGGATATTATTGGTCAGCGTGAAATACTTCAGCTAAGCAGGGAGTCTGCAAACAACAGAATAGAAATTAACAAAATCAATTCAGATATGATATCTCTTGAAAAACAGATTTCAGATGTTGCAGAAGGCTTGAAGGATGTTGTGACAAAATCTGAGTTGGCTGATATGATGAACAGCTTTGTTTCAGATGATGATGAAAAGTGGCTCATGTTTAATGCAAAATTCAGTAGTGCAGATGAGGTATATGAGTCCATTTATAAGCAGGCAAAATCATCAATATATGTTGTTGACAATTATATTGGATTAAGAACGCTGGTACACCTTAAGAATTCTCCGGCCGGAGTGGATATTATTTTATTCAGTGATAATGTTGGAAATAATAAACTTCACAACATAGAATTTACAGATTTCTGCAAGGAGTACCCAACAGTAAATTTGTCAATGAAAAAGACAGGCGGTATATTCCATGATCGTTTTATCGTATTGGATTATGGAACTGCTGATGAAAGGGTTTTCTTATGTGGGGCTTCATCAAAGGATGCAGGGGCTGGAATAACCAGTATTGTTGAAGACTATGGAGTATCTAAATATACCCCGGTTATTGCCACATTGTTGAAAAATCCGACTTTGATTTTACCACAATAGAGGCGAGAGAAAGCAAGCTGTCACGGTTCCCCGTTACGATAAAAAATGCCACCATCTGAAAAAGGATTTGTGTACCCACTCCCATCCAATTTGTGGTACAATATCAATTAACAACAACATACCATACCAAAAGGAGGACATCCAATGCTTTTTATAGAATATCCCAAATGTTCCACCTGTCAGAAAGCGAAAAAATGGCTGGATGAACATGAGATTACATATACGGATCGTCACATCGTAGAGCAGAATCCGTCCTACGAGGAATTGAAAGAATGGCATGAAAAGAGCGGTCTGCCATTAAAGAAATTTTTTAACACCAGCGGACTTTTATATAAAGAAACGAAGCTTAAGGACAGGCTTCCTGAAATGAGCGGGGACGAGCAGTTAAAGCTGCTTGCGACAAACGGAATGCTGGTAAAACGTCCATTGATCGTAGATGGAAGTACGGTAATTACCGGCTTTAAAGAAAAGGAATGGTCAGAGCACTTTTTATAAAAATAAGAATGTTGTTTTTATAAAGGGACGTGCAGGAATGGAGGATTATTATGATTATAACAATTGCCAGACAATGTGGATGTGAAGGGGACGAAGTAGGAAGAAAATTGTCAGAGATTTATGGCATCCCGTGTTATTCCAAAAAAGAACTGATAGAGCTTGCAAAAGAGAAAAAAGTGTATGACAAATATCCATTTTATTTTGGGGAACGCCAGGTGGATGATATGATGAGTATGGTTGCGGACGATATGAATTTAAAGGTGCGTGAGACACCGAAAAAAGCATTGTCAGCACTGTTTGAGGATCAGCCGTGTATCGTAATCGGCCGTGCATCGGATTATGCATATAAAGAACATCCGGATGCTGTACGCATCTTCCTGTGTGGGGACAAGAAAACAAGAATCTCCAAAATTGCAAAGAAACATCAGGTATCCGAATTAAAAGCCAAAATGATCGTGGATGACACAGACCGCCGGAGAAAGCAGTATCATAATTATTATTCCGGGGAAACCTGGGGATTGGCGGACAATTATGATCTGTGTTTAGATGAGTGCAAACTTGGCATTGACGGCGTGGCAGCAGTTGTTTCCGCATATATTGGCCAGATAAACGGGAAAGACTGATAAAAGAATGCAGGCCTGATGTAAAATCAGGCAGAAAGTGTTGGTATATCATGGCATATTATTTAGCAGAAGGTGCGATCGTAAAAGGTGATGTCACGATCGGCGAAGATTCAGGAATATGGTATCATGCGACGGTCCGGGGCGATACGGAAAAGATCACGATCGGAAGTCGAACTAATATACAGGATAATGCAGTTCTTCATGTTGGAGCCGGGCATGCGCTTACCATTGGGGATGATGTGACGATCGGGCACAGTGCAATCGTGCACGGATGTACGGTTGGAAATAATACATTGATTGGAATGGGAGCAATTATTTTAAATGGAGCGGTGATCGGCAATAACTGTATCATTGGGGCCGGGGCGCTTGTGACACAGAATATGGAGATCCCGGATGGCAGCCTTGCATTTGGAAATCCGGCGAAGATAAAAAGAAAACTTACGGAAGAGGAGATTGCCTCAAACCGTGACAATGCCTTATTATATGTGAAAGAAGCAAAAGATCAGCTGATGCAGATGTGATCAGAAATGGGGAGTACTATGGGAGAACAGGAGTTTTGGAATGGAAAAGAACGTTTCTTTTCAGACATCATAAATCGGGTGAATGATCTTTTGTCAGATGCATATCTGTTAATTACGAATAGGAACAGTCATGTTACTATGATTCCGGAAAAGACGGCGGCTTTTTTTGAGATGCAGGCGGGATATGTAAAAGATTTTTATCAGATATTACTGGATCATGTGCATCCGGATGACAGGCCGGAATATTTACAGGCAATGGAGAAACGCCTTCTGGGACAGAAACTTTCGGATGAGCTTTATATCCGTTTGAAAAATAAAGATCATTATGATATGTTTGGATTTTTCATGAGTGTGGTAAAAGAAGATGGAAACGAATATCTGTTGCATATTCTGGTCAATCAGAATGTGATCCCTAAGATTGATGCGCTGACAGATCTGTATGGACAGAAGAAGTTTGAGAAAGATGTGGAAGGATATATCAGAACCGGCAGAAAGGTGGCTGTTTTGGAGGTTGAGATCGATCACATGGCAGACATCAATATTTTATATGGGGCGAATTATACAGACCGTCTGCAGCGGGAGATCGCACACCATTTTATCTATATGATGGATGAAAATAAAGCGGTTTATCATATGAATAACTCCAATTGTGCATTTATTTTAAGGGATGCGGATCGGGTGGACGCAGGAATTTTCCTGGAGGAAGTAAGGAAAAATCTTGAGAAAAATATCACGTTAAACGGACGTCATTTTGAGTTGAAACTCTATGCTGCAGGTCTGATGTTAGAAAATTATAGCGGAGAGACCATGACAGTGCAGAGTAAATTAGAATACACATTAGAGAAAGCGCGTTCCGCCAGAAATCATAAACTTGTGTTCTTTAATGATATCGTAAAGACAAATGGTGGTGTAAATCTGGATTTTATGAAAATCATCCATCAGTCGGTGCTGGACGGTTGTGACGGCTTTTATGTGGAATATCAGCCAATCGTGACATCGGAAGGTGGAAAAATCGCAGGGGCGGAGGCACTGGTAAGATGGAAAAAGGAACCTTACGGGGCAGTTCCTCCGGGGCTGTTTATCGACTGGATTGAGGATAATCCGTGCATGTATGATCTTGGAAATTATGTGCTGGCAGAGGCATTGAAAAACAGTGCAGAGTTTATAAAAATTAATCCGGATTTTTTTATCAATGTAAATGTGTCTGCAAAACAGTTAGAACAAAAATCATTTCGGGATGTTGTACTTTCGCTGTTAAAAGAAAATGATTATCCGCCAAACCATCTTTGTTTAGAAATCACAGAACGCTGCAGGCAGCTTCCGATTGATGTGATCAATGAAGAAGTATGTTTTCTCCAGCAGTATGGGATCCATTTTGCGATGGATGATTACGGAACGGGAAATGCGTCTTCAAGTATCGTCTTAGGTGTGCCGATGAATGAGATCAAGATCGATATGAGTTTTATCAAAGGAATCCTGAATAATGAAAAACAGCAGATACTGGTAAAGAATATAGTCAATTTTGCGAGATCAACAAACATGAAAAGCTGTATCGAGGGCGTGGAAGATAAATCCCTGCAGGATTATCTGAGGAGTTTCGGGGCAACCTGGTTTCAGGGATATTATTATTCCAAACCGGTTGGTGAAGAACAGTTAAAGAAACTATTACTTGAAGAGATGTACAACAAAAAGGATGCTTCCTAGTTTACAGGATGCATCCTTTTTGTCAGTATACGATTCTTATGTATTTCAATAAAAAGCAGTAAACTTTAACTTATTCTGCAATTGCATCGAGTGCCTGGGAAATATCTGCGATCAAATCCTCTTTATCCTCAAGTCCAAGGCTGATACGGACAAGTTCAGCCGGAACACCGGCTTCTTTTAACTGTTCATCCGTCATCTGGCGATGTGTGGAGGTTGCAGGATTTAAGCAGCAGGTTCTTGCGTCAGCAACATGTGTTTCGATTGCTCCGAGTTTCAGATTCTGCATAAATGTGGATGCAGCGGCACGTCCGCCCTTTAAACCGAAGGAAACGACACCACAGCCGCCGTTTGGCAGGTATTTTTTTGCACGCTCATAATATTTATTGGAAGGAAGTCCCGGATAGTTGACATAGGCAATCTTTGGGTGCTGCTCTAAAAATTCAGCAACAGCCTGACCGTTTTCTACATGTTTTGGCATACGGACATGCAGGGACTCCAGACCGAGATTTAAAATAAAGGCACTCTGTGGGGACTGCATGCAGCCAAAGTCACGCATCAGCTGTGCAGTACATTTTGTAATGAAGGCACCTTCTTTACCGAATTTTTCTGCGTAGGTGATTCCATGATAGCTTTCATCCGGAGTACACAGTCCCGGATATTTATCAGCGTGAGCCATCCAGTCAAATTTACCGCTGTCCACGATCGCTCCGCCTAAGGCAGCTCCGTGACCATCCATATATTTGGTCGTGGAGTGGGTTACGATGTCAGCACCCCATTCAAACGGACGGCAGTTGACCGGGGTAGGGAACGTATTGTCCATCACAAGCGGAACGCCGTGTGCATGAGCCACTTTTGCAAACAGTTCGATATCTAAAACAGTGAGTGCAGGGTTGGCAATTGTTTCGCCGAACATCAGCTTTGTATTTGGCTTAAATGCGGCATTTAACTCTTCTTCGGAAGCATCCGGGGAAACAAATGTGGTCGTGATCCCCATCTTTGCCATGGTAACGGCAAGCAGGTTGAAGGTTCCGCCATAGATAGAGGAGGAAGCAACGATGTGATCGCCGCATTCGCAGATGTTGAACATGGCAAGAAAATTGGCTGCCTGTCCGGAAGAAGTCAGCATTGCAGCCGAACCGCCTTCCATAGCTGCAATCTTTGCAGCGACGATATCGTTGGTAGGATTCTGAAGGCGGCTGTAAAAATAACCGTCGGCTTCCAGGTCAAAAAGTTTTCCCATATCCTCGCTGGTACTGTATTTAAAAGTGGTCGACTGGATGATCGGCACCTGTCTCGGTTCTCCATTGCCAGGTGTGTAACCTGCCTGCACACATTTTGTCCCCATTCTGTATTCACTCATAGTAATCTAATCCTCCGTTTCTGCATTGTTTTATAAAAACAGCTGCATTAAAAATTCCTTCGCGATTCATCACATTAGTAAGAAAAAGCGCATAAAAATATCGTATCATTCATAGGAAGATTTTACAAGGGAATATCTTTTGATTTTAAAAAATTTGTGATACAGTAAGGGAGAAAAAAACTGGAACATGTCAGGTTTGAATAAAAAGAGAGAAGTGTGATTGAACTATGAAATTGCAGCCATTCCAGACATTAAAACATTATGATAAGAAAAATCTTCCGAAGGATATCCTTGCGGGAATCATTATCATGGCAGTTTCCATTCCGATTTCCATGGGATATGCGCAGATCGCAGGGCTTCCGGCAGTTTACGGACTGTATGGCTCGGTGTTCCCGATCATTCTATTCGGATTGTTTTCCACGTCACCACAGTTTATTTTTGGTGTGGATGCAGCTCCGGCTGCGCTGGTCGGATCTGCCATCGTCGGACTTGGAATCGAAAGTGGCACAAAAGAAGCCATGGCGGCAGTTCCGGTGCTGACTTTTTTTGTAGCATTGTGGCTGCTGGCGTTTTATTTTATGAAGGCAGGAAAACTGGTCAATTTTATCTCCGCACCGGTTATGGGGGGATTTATCACCGGAATCTGCACGACGATCATACTGATGCAGGTGCCAAAACTGATGGGCGGAACGGCAGGAGTCGGGGAACTTTTTGAACTGGCAGAGCACATTGCAGAAACTTTAAAAACGATCAATCTGCCCTCCCTTGTGATCGGGCTTACCGCGCTTTTTATTCTTCTGGTCTCAAAAAAAGTGATGCCAAAGTTTCCGATGGCAGTTGCACTGATGGCAGCAGGCGCACTTATGACACGCTTTCTGCCGGTCAGGGAGTGGGGGGTGCAGACACTTGCAGCAGTAGAACCTGGCATGCCAGAATGGAGCATACCGGATTTTTCTGCAATCGCACCAAAGGATGCGATCATCACCAGTCTGTCAGTCGCTGTTGTCATTATGGCGGAAACTTTGCTGGCTGAGAATAGTTTTGCACAGAAAAATGGTTACAAGATCGATGATAATCAGGAAATTTTTGCATTTTCCATGGGCAACTTTGTGGCGGCATTTACCGGCTGCTGTCCGATCAACGGTTCAGTATCGCGCAGTGCAATGGGCGAACAGTATCAGGCAAAGACACAGCTTACCGGTATTGTGGCTGGGCTATCAATGATCATTCTTCTCCTCTGTGGAACCGGTTTTATCGGGTATCTGCCGATTCCGGTGCTGACGGCGATCGTGATCTCGGCACTGCTTGGGGCAACGGAGTTTGAACTTGCGGTCAGATTGTGGAAAGTCAGCCGGACGGAGTGTTTCATTTTTATAGGTGCCTTTTTTGGTGTATTGATGCTTGGCACGATTAACGGCGTTCTGATCGGAATTATCCTTTCTTTTACGGAAATGATCATCCGTACTTCAAAACCGGCAAGATGTTTTCTGGGAATCCAGCCGGGGCATCAGCATTTTAGAGATCTGCGGGAAGGCAGCCAGATCCATGCGGTGGAGGGAGTTTTGATTTACCGTTTCAGCAGCAATTTGTTTTTTGCCAATATCGGGGTGCTGCAAAAGGATATCGAGGAGCATATCAAAGATGACACGAAAGCAGTCATTCTGGATGCCGGAGGAATCGGAAGTCTGGATATCACAGCGGCAGACCGTCTGGAGATCCTGTACAAATCTTTGAAGGAAAAAGGAATCCGTTTCTATATGACAGAGCACATCGCAGACGTGAATGAGCAGCTTCGAAAATTAGGTCTTGGCTATCTCATCGAGGAAGGCTGTGTGCGGAGAACCATACATATTGCTTTAAAAGATATGGGGATCAACAGACCGTATCCGCTTGAGGGTGGTGTGGATAACGAGGAACGCAGCGCATCAAGAAAACGCGCGGATAACCGTGTGCAGGAGTTTGTCTGGGCGTTTGGCTCGGAAACAGAAGAAGAGATCGAAAAACAGATTGTCCTGCAGATTGAGCAATTAAAACAGACAGGGGACGTTGAAAATTTATTCCATGGCCGTTGGGCGCACATGGAGGCACTCGATGAGGATGAGTGGCTGGAACATTTAGAGGAGCACTTAAAGGAAATCGTCAATATCTCCGGCAAGGACGAGATGACGTTAGCGGGCAAACTGGAGGCACACCGGAAAGAAGTGCATGACCGTATCGCAAAAGAACATCCGGAGCTGGCAGAGCGTTTTAAGGAGCGCAGGCATCTTCTGGATGAGCATTTAAAAGAGCACAGACCGGAGGTGTATGAGCTGGTGTTAGAGCTGCGGGAGAAGAGGAAAGAGTAGAAAAAGGAACTAGTGAAAATTCATAAAGATAACAGGAAATATAAAATTATAATGACATATGTATAAACTTATGTTATCATTCATCCAAAGCATTACATTCTTGCAAAATCTACAAGGCAGACTGTGAGAAATTATATCATAGTATAAGCCGTTTTTAAAACAAGTCAAAACCACGTTAATGGCTGCATATCAATACGCGAGCTACAACGTCGGATATCAGAATTTTCAATGCTTTTAAATTACCAGCAAACAAAAATAAAAGCAGGGAGAATTCGAAAATATCAGGCGATTCTCCCGAATAAAAGGGAGGAAACGATTATCGCGCAAAAGACAAAGAAATCGTCATCAGACAAAGCCAAAAAGATCCAGTGGCATCCTGCGTTTTATGCAGCAGCGGAACTGGAACTAAAAGAAAACATCGAGGAACTTGATTTAATCTCGGAGTATCATCTGAGTAAAGAACCGATTCGTATCGATCTTCTGATCATAAAAGAAGAAAATGCAGACAAAGTGATGAAAAATGAAATCGGTCATATCATGCGAAAGTACAATGTGTTAGAATACAAAGGACCGGGAGATGAACTGTCGATAGACACTCTTTACAAAACACTTGGATATGCCTGCCTTTATAAAGGATATGGGAAAACAATCGATGAAATCCCGGCGGACGAACTGACCGTGTCATTGTTCCGTGAAGCATATCCAAGAGAACTGTTTTTTGAATTAGAACGAAAAGGATATGTACTGGAAGAAAAATATCCAGGTATTTATTACGTGAGAGGGAATATTTTATTCCCGGTGCAGATTGTGGTGATCAGCAGGTTGAACCGGACTATGCACAGCAGCCTAAGAATCTTATCTGCAAATGCCGATATAGAGGATATCAGGAAGTTTTTAGAACAGACAGAAAATATGAAGACACCGCGGGAGCGGAATAATATAGATGCAGTATTACAGGCAAGCGTCAGTGCAAACTATGAAATATATCAGAAGGTAAGGAGAGCGAATGGTATGTGCGAAGCATTACGGGAATTAATGAAAGATGAAATAGAGCAGGATGTAGCAAGAGGAGAAATGCGTGGCAGAGCGGAAGGAATTGTAGATACATGTTGTGATCTAGGGTTGCCAGAAGACGCTATTTTAGAGCGGTTGCAGAAAAAACTAAATATATCATTACAGACTGCCCAGGAATATCTAAAGACTTTTGGAAAACAGATCGTAAAAAATTAACGAACGTCAGGAAAATCAAAAACATATGAACTATCAGCAAAAAGATTTAGTGAGAATAGCAAAACGGGAAAACAATACCAAAAGAAGTTATCTGGTAGTAGATCCACTGCAGGGAAAGCATGTTCCGGTAGAACCTTCGAAAGCATTGAATCTTTTCAAAAGTCTTGCAGAGAAGCTTCAGGGAAAATATGAAGGCGAGAGGCTGCTTTTGATCGGTTTTGCGGAAACTGCAACCGCAATCGGTGCGCAGGCTGCGATCACTCTGGGAACAAAGTATATCCAGACAACACGGGAAGTAATACCGGATGCCAGATATTTATTTTTTTCGGAAGCGCACAGCCATGCGACTGAGCAGAAATTGGTAAAAGATGATATAGACCGTGTGATAAATGATATTGACAGGATTGTATTTATAGAGGATGAGGTGACCACCGGGAATACGATCATGAATATCATTAAGATCATAACAAAAGAGTATCAGAAAAAAATAAAATTTGCAGTTGCTTCATTGTTAAATGGAATGACAGAAGAATCCTTAAAAATTTATCAGGATGAAAAAATAGAACTTCATTATCTGGTAAAAACGGATCATTCCGGATACGGTGCGGTTGCGGAGCAGTATAGATGTGATGGTTTATATATTTGTGCGATACCGGAGAATCATACGCATGAAAGCGCGGATATTGATGTGCAATCAGAGAAGAATATGCGGGAACATATCATATCAATTCCCGGATGGATGAATGCAAGACGTTTCGTTGACGCAAAACAATATGAGGCTGCATGCAGAAAACTTGCGGAAACTGTAATCGCGGAAACAGGTGTGAAACAGGGTGAGCGCGTACTTGTGATCGGCACGGAAGAGTTTATGTATCCCGCACTTCTGACAGGGCAGGAAATAGAAAAAATGGGATGTGAGGTCCGCAGTCATTCTACGACAAGAAGTCCGATTGCGGTCAGCACGGAGGAAGAATATCCACTGCACTGCAGGTATGAACTGCGCAGCTTATATGATCCTGACCGGAAAACTTTTATTTATGATCTGGAAAATTATGACAGGGTTATCGTTATGACGGATTCGGCATTAGTGTCATTAAAAGGATTAGAAACGCTGACTTACGCACTTCGCATGAAAAATGAAAATATAACGGTGATACGCTGGTGTTAAAGAGAATATAGGAATGAGGACAAAAATGAGAAGTTCATACAGCGATGAGGATGTGATCCTTTTACTAAAAGATATCACCGGCATGGTGCAGCCACAGCCGACCGAAGAGAGAGAAAAACTGATACAGGCGGGAAAACATTACAGTGAAATGCTGCCGGTCGAATATGTCCCGACAGAAAAATATATGCAGGTGTACCGGGAAGCGTTGAAAAATTATGCAAAACCGGTAGCACTTGCTGTCGGAAGACTTGCAGATAAGATCGTTGAAAAAAAGGGACAGGACATTGTGCTCGTCTCACTGGCTCGCGCCGGTATTCCAATCGGAATTTTAGTCAAAAGATATATTGCAAAAAAATATCAGGTCAATGTACCGCATTATTCCATTTCCATCATCCGCGGCAGAGGGATTGATAACAATGCGATGAAATATCTGTTAAGCCGGTATGAACCGGGACAGTTATTGTTTGTGGACGGATGGATCGGAAAGGGCGCGATTTTAAATGAATTAAAAAAGGATCTTGCGCAGTATGAAGGTGTGTCATCCGATATCGCAGTCATTGCCGATCCTGCTAATGTGACAGAACTGTGCGGCACGCACGATGATATTTTAATACCGAGTTCCTGTCTTAACAGCACTGTGTCAGGACTGATCAGCAGGACATTCTTAAGGAGTGATATCATTGGAAAAGATGATTTCCATGGAGCCGTCTATTACGGAGAATTAAAAGATTCGGATCTGTCCTATGAATTTATCCATACGATCGAGAACGAGTTTGAGATGGATGTGGAAAAAGAAAATAAGTGTGTGGAAAGCTCTGGTATTGACGAGGTAAAACAGATTGCAAAGACATTTGATATTGATGATATCAATCTGATCAAACCGGGAATCGGAGAGGCGACAAGAGTATTGCTGCGAAGAGTTCCATGGAAGATCCTGATTGATGAGAGGTACAAGGGAGATCCTCAGCTTGGACATCTGGTGAGATTAGCTGAGGAAAAAAATGTGTCGATCCAGTATTATCCGATGAAACATTATAAATGCTGCGGTATCATTAAAAAAATGTCAGATATATAAAAAATACTGCCGGTTTCCAGGAAAATTTATGCATACGTCAGTTTGGTCTCGTCATGCCAAAGAAATTTATGTATGCATCAGTCTGGTCTGTCATGCCAAAGAAATTCGTGCATACATAAGTTTAGTCTGTTATGCCAAAGACCTCTGCAAGAAATAAGATTTTTTCTGCCCAGTTATGGTGGGTTTTGTATTCGTTCATGCGTTCACCCGCAAGATTTCCGGAGACAAGCGAGTCTGATTTTTTATCCCAGTTTAAAATTGCTTTTGCATCGTTAAAATCTGATCTTGTAACCTGATAAACTTTGTTTACGACAGAAATCTGATTTGGATGAATGACTGTTTTTCCGGTAAAGCCGCAGAGTTTATCATCTTTTAGTTCCTGAATCAGGCCATTTTCCCAATTATACCCGGAATAATATTCCCATACCGGTCCGGAAACGACGTAGTCCATGCCGTAAACAGTTATGATATCAGAAAAAATATCAGCGACAGGTCTGATCCGGTGAATGGACTCGTCACAATGACGGCGGAATCCAAACATGTGACACAGATCATTTCCTCCGACACGAATATTTAAAACGAGATCTTCCACATGGGAAAGCCTGTCTTTCAGATCATACAGGATATCGATACGGTGCCGCAGGTCAATGATAGAAGAACTCTCATAGATCGGCATCATATATAATTTCCTGGAAACCTGTTCGTTAGCCCGGATCATTTCTTCTATATAAGAGCTGGCGTTGTCAGCAGTAAATTTCGGTATGATATAACCGGTGATCACTTTTATGCTTTCCCCAAAAGCCTTCGTTAAACGTTCAATCTGGCCGGCATTGCGGACACGGATAAAGATTTTCGGAAGGTAAAAAGGATGATCCTGAAAACTTTCAAATATCTGATGGATGGAAGAGATAAGATCCTGCTCTGCTTCTGTCACATAGTTGTCATTGATCGTATCTTCAAGGCATAAAGCCAGAGAATATTTAGTTCCAAATTTTTCATGAATCACAGAGTCGGCAATCGTTTTTTTATTGGCGGGACAATAGAGCAGTGCACCGACACTGTAATAAATAATATCGTTTTTCAATTTGTAAAAATCCCCCTGAGTGTATAAAAACTCTTCAAAATAACACAAGTTTAACAACAGATTGCAAATTGAATTATAGCATTAATATAGGCAAAAAGATAGATAGATTCGGTGCCGGACGTTTTCTTGAAAACAGGATGCCGGTATGCTATACTTTTAGATGATCTTTATAGAATATTGTGCTCTGTGAAACAGGGTTTTTGAGGAAAGAATAATATGAGTAACGGTGGTAAAAAGATACGGCTGTCATTTAACTCTCCGGTTATTTTGGGATTTACGCTTGCCTGTTTTATCGTACTGATTTTAGATAAAGTAACAGGCAGTGCATCCACGCTTGCACTTTTCAGTGTCTACCGGTCATCGTTGGCAAGTCCGTTCACATACATCCGGTTTTTCGGACATGTGTTAGGACATGCCAGCTGGGATCATTTCTTTGGAAATATTATGATGTTACTGGTTGTAGGACCGCTTTTGGAAGAAAAATACGGTTCGGCAAATATTCTCTTTGTGATTTTAGCGACAGCGCTGGTAACGGGTGTGATCAATTTCATATTTTTCCCACATGTCCAGCTCCTTGGGGCAAGCGGTGTTGTATTTGCGTTCATATTACTCGCATCTTTAACAAGTATTGAGGAGGAAAAAATCCCGCTGACCTTTATTCTGGTTGCGCTGATCTATATCGGGCAGCAGGTGTATGATGGTATCTTTATCAGGGATAACGTCTCGAATCTGACACATATATTGGGAGGCATTGTCGGGTCAGGCCTTGGCTATGTGATGAACAAAAACAAAATGAACAGATATTGAAGGTGAGAATGCGCTATGTTAGAACACAAAAAGATTCGCAGCCTTGATGATTACTTTGTCGATCTAAACGGAAGACAGAGCAGAGAGGTGTATTTTTACCGGATCAATGGATACACGGAAAAAATCGGGGACTTTATAAAAAAATATTATGATACGGCAAGAAAGGCGGGCGTGGTGATCGAGGGAAAGATCCCAAATCCCGATGAGAAGAACCTTGCGTATTATTCTGAGATCATGGGGATGGATTTTCAGATGAATCCGTCATTTATATCGAATGGTTTAAAAAAATGGCTGCCGCGCATGAACGATCTGCAAAGGCAGAATGTGGCGGATTCAATCTATGATTCGCTGGATTCCATGAGGCGGAATGGAAAAACAGAAAATATGCTGAAAAATGCATATATTAAGTTTATGTGCTGGCTGTACTACAAATTTGAACGGATTGTAAACCAGCTTGGGGCAAATGAACTGCCCAAGATCCTTTATGAGGGGGATATCAGTAATTACGAACTGATGCTGATATCGATCCTGTCCAATGCCGGGAGTGATGTGGTGCTGCTGCAGTATCATGGTGATGCCGGATATCTGAAATCAGATCCCGCTTCCGTTTTATCAGATGATCTGCAAATGGAGAGGATGACAGCTTTCCCGGAAGGATATTGCATAAAGAAAGTCCGGGAGGCAATACAAAATGATTTTGAAAAGGAACGGCTGTATGGAAGTCTGCCTTCTGTCAATAACTGTACCAATGCATGGATTGATGGAAAAGGATTTGAGGATATCAAAAAGAGTGTGTTGACCAGAGGAACAGATCCCCGCTTCTTTTATAACTGTTTTTACCGGATCAACGGTGCAGAGGACAAGCTGACATATGCGAACGAATTGTTTCAGCTGCAGCTTGAACTGAAAAATGCCGGGCGGAAGATGGTGATCGTAAACGGGGAGATCGAAAGACCGACACCGGATGAAATCGCAGAGATCCGGCGCAGAAATTATGCAAAAACAGATCAGCTTATCATGGATCTTTCCACGAATATAAAGTATCCGGCAAATTTAGAATTGCAAAAGATCATGCACAAAACATTTGTGGATATTCTTCTTGCAGAATCAGGCAAAGAAGGCGATAATTTAAACAGGCTCACCAGCAAGGCGGTTTACCTGTTGTGCTGGCTGAAAAGGTATCTGCCGTTTTTATTTTCCAATTGGAAGATGCCGGAGATCGGATGTTTTATCCATATGGGCGGGTGCCAGAATGAAAATGAAGCGTTGTTTCTCAGGTTTTTAGCAAGGCTGCCGGTCGATGTGGTGATCCTTTGTCCGAACCGGAATGTACCATGCCAGCTTACGGATCCGCTGTTGTATGAACTGAATTATGAGGAAAGCCTTACCATGGACAGGTACCCGGAGGAGAGTTCCCAGGTCAAAATGGGAACGGTTGCCTACCATGCGGAGCGGGAACTGGATACGTTAATGTATCAGGATACCGGCATGTACCGGAACATGCAGTATGGAAAGGCGAACATTATCAGTCTGCAGACCATGTACGAGGAGATTAAGATCCTGTGGGATCAGGAATTAAAGTACCGGCCGGATTTCAGCGTGGTCGATGGTGTCGTGAACATACCGGTCATTTTTGCAAAAGTTTCCGGAGTCAAAGACGGACATACCGCCGGCTACTGGACATCCGTAAAAGAACTGGTCACGGAAGATACAGTCGTGATAAAAAGAGCTCCTTATATAGAGCCGATGGCACCGAATCCGATGAAAATGTATGCTGCTGAATTTTTCAAAAATGGAAAACTGCAGCGGAATAAGATCAAAGCACATCCGAAATATCTGTATGGTATCCTGCGGGAGGATATTCAGGAGATGATACTTGATAAGATGCAGCTTCTGATCGATCAGAAACTGATCAGAGGAATCGGGGAAAATGGTATGGAATACACCGTGATTGCGCAGGTGTTAAATCTGCCGAAAGATATCGTAAGACTGATCCAGAAATTTGATCTTACCTGGAAAAATCCGAAACTGATCTATATCAATACATCGGAGACGGTCATTTCACTGGAAGACTCGATCCTGACAGTATTTTTGCATCTGATGGGATTTGATATTGTATTTTTTGTGCCTACGGGATATCAGAGTATTGAAAAATATTTTAACGGGCAGCTAATGGAAGAACACCAGATAGGGGAATATAAATATGATCTGCAAGTCCCTGACCTGAATAGTATTTCATTTAATAATACACGCCACACCTGGCGGGATAAATTTTTTAAGAGAGGTAATTAGAAATGGAGGAATCGTATGGGACTTGATTTTAGCAAAACAACGACTGCGGCAGCGCCGGCAGCCACAGTGGTACCGGACACAAAAGATGAGATCGCTGTTGTGGAACAGTATGACATTGTTGCCGACAGGGAAAAAATGAATTCAGAACTGGTCAATTCGGATGAGGTTGACCGGATCGTCAGTACGATTGAGGTCAACAATCTTGAGACAATCGTCACATTTGGAGCGGAGGTTGCAGAAGAAATTTCGAAAGCATCGGATGTCGTGTTAAACAGCATGAATATGTCACAGCTTGATGATACCAGCGAAATGTTAAAAACATTGGCAAAGATCATGGATCAGTTTGATATTGACGAGATCAGGGAAAATCCGGGACTGTTTGGAAAATTATTTGGAAATATGAAAAAACAGCTCGACAAGATCCTTGCAAAATATCACACGATGGGCGAGGAAGTCGACAAGATCTATGTTCAGCTCAAAGGCTATGAATCAGAGATCAAACAGTCAAACCGTAAATTAAATACGATGTTTGAGGCAAATGTAAATTATTATCATGAACTTGTGAAATACATTCTTGCCGGAGAGCAGGCATGTAAAGAGATTGAAGATTACATTGCAAAGAGACAGCAGGATATGGCGGCTACCGGAGACGAGTCGATCCAGTTTGAGCTTACCAGCTTAAATCAGGCACTGATGATGATGGAACAGCGTACACAGGATCTTCGGACAGCAGAAAACGTTGCAATGCAGTCCATTCCGATGATCAAAACGATGGAGTTCAGCAACTATAATCTGGTCAGAAAAATTAACTCCGCATTTATTGTAACACTTCCGGTATTCAAACAGGCACTTGCACAGGCAATTCTGCTGAAACGCCAGCGCATTCAGGCAGAAGCAATGTCTGCTCTGGATAAGAAGACCAACGAGATGCTGATCAAAAATGCGCAGAATACTGTGGAAGTTTCCAAGGCTACCGCTAAGATGGCATCCGGAAGCTCAATCCAGATTGAAACACTTGAGACGACCTGGAGAACGATTACCAGTGGTATTGAAGAAACGAAAAGAATTCAGGAAGACTGCAGAAAGAAACGTGTGGAAGATCAGGCAAGACTTGAGGCGATCAAGGCGGATTTCAACAGACAGTATCATATGCCGCCGGCAAACAAGTAAGTTATTTCTAATAACTATAGATTCATTTATTCTAAGGAGGGTAATACTATGCCAATTAATTTATCAAAAGGACAGAAAGTAGATTTAACAAAAGGAAATCCGGGACTGAAAAATATCATGGTTGGTCTTGGCTGGGATGTCAATGCATTTGATTCCGGTGTAGATTTTGACCTGGATGCAGCAGCATTTATGCTTGGAGCAGATGGAAAGTGCCCGACAGACAAAGAATTTGTATTTTATGGAAATCTGGCTCATCCGAGCGAGTCTGTAAAACATATGGGCGATAACTTAACCGGAGAGGGAGAAGGCGATGACGAGCAGATCCAGATCGATCTTTCCAAAGTACCGGCAAACATTGAGAGAATCGCATTTACCGTAACGATCTATGAGGCGGAGGCAAGACGCCAGAATTTTGGACAGGTATCTAATTCTTTCATTCGTCTGGTGGATGAGACAACCGGAAAAGAAATGATCCGCTATGACTTAGGAGAGGATTTCTCCATTGAGACAGCAGTCGTTGTCGGTGAATTATACAGACATAACGGCGAATGGAAATTTAATGCGATCGGAAGCGGCTTCCAGGGCGGACTCGCAGCACTTTGCGGACACTATGGAATTGAAGTGGCATAAGAGGAGTAAAATCCTCTGCTCACCAGAGGGTTCGCATTTTGCTCCGCAAAACAAGGAGGATTATAATGTCAATTAGTTTACAGAAAGGACAGAAGGTCAGTCTGTCAAAAGATAACGCAGGATTGTCAAAGATTATTGTCGGTCTTGGATGGGATGAAGTGCAGCAGTCTTCATCCGGAGGTGGATTCTTAAGTGCTTTATTCGGGGGCGGATCAAAGCAGCAGCCGATCGACTGTGATGCATCCGCACTGATGTTAAAGAATGGAAAACTGGTGGATAAATCAGACATCGTTTATTTTGGTAATTTGCACCATAAATCAGGTACCGTAAATCATCAGGGAGACAACCTGACAGGAGCCGGTGATGGAGATGACGAGCAGATCGTGATCGACCTTGCAAAAGTACCACAGGAGTACGACAAAATCGTAATCGTTGTAAATATTTATCAGGCGGTTCAGAGACATCAGCATTTTGGCATGATTGAGAATGCATTCATCCGTTTAGTTGATGCAAGAAACAATAATGAAATGTGCAAGTACAACCTGACTGAAAATTATTCCGGTATGACGGCAATGATATTTGGAGAAGTGTACAGACATAACGGAGAATGGAAGTTCAGCGCTGTTGGCCAGGGTACAAATGACCCGGGACTGGGAGAACTGAGCAGAAGATTTGTATAAAAAAGATTGATACATTAGAGGAGGTTAACTACCCAAAATGAGTAACATAAATAAAGAAGAGCTTATGAGAGGTCTGTCAGACTCACAAGTAAACAAGAGCAAACAGGATTTTGGAACAAACGCTCTTGCAAAAAAAGAGACAGAATCACTGTGGTCGATGTTCATCGGAGCATTTGATGACATTTGGATCAAAGTATTATGTGCAGCACTGGTCATGAAAATCGTCATTTCTGTTATCGGTGTGTTTGTACCGGCATTAGCAGGAGAAAACGATGTTGTTGAGATTATAAGTATTGTTTTAGCAATCGCACTGGCAACCGGATTCAGTACATTATCCGAGTACCGCAACAGTTCCAGAAGTGAGGCATTACAGGAAGAATACAACAAGACTTATGCAAAAGTCATGAGAAATGGAAAACTGGTCAATATCCTTACCAGTGAGATTGTAAAAGGTGATACGATCCTCGTTCAGGCTGGTGATAAGGTACCGACCGACGGTGTGTTATTTGAAGGACACATCAAAGTTTCACAGGCTGCATTAAACGGTGAGTCAAGAGATGAGAATAAAACGGCTGCTGATAATCTTGATGAAGCGGAATCTACAGATTATGCATCTGCAAATAAAGTATTTATGGGATCAGTAGTGACCTCCGGTGAAGGGTATATGGTTGCAACCGTCATCGGTGATGCATCCGAGCTTGGAAAGATCAACAAGGCTCTGACGGATGATAATGAAGAGGACGAAAGAAAAGATACTTCAAGCCTGAAACTGGAAGTGGTAG
>OGQZ01000538.1_pt1 | contig 32433 bp, 23 predicted proteins | sample 1553321 | NCBI WGS metagenome assembly OGQZ01 (sample SAMEA2579958, study PRJEB22360) | human gut metagenome | reverse complement strand
GATCCTCTGCGTGGCGCCGCGCGTCAGCGAACCGGCCTTCACCTATATCCGCGACCTGTGTCAGTCCGCCGTCGTGCCGAACCTCCATTTCGCGGCCATCCTGCCCGGCTACTGCAACGACGGAAGCGAGCTCGGATCGTCGGCCCATCCCAATTACGCCGGCCAGCGCAAGATGGCGATGCTGCTGATCCCCTACGTTTCGACGCTGACGGGATGGGAGGCGGAGATCAAACCGGTCGAATAGGCGTTTGGCCGTATCGCGGCTTTTTGCTACTTTTGTCCCCGATTAGGAACGGAGTAGCGAATTATGGAATCTCACAAGAACAAATTGCCCTCGGCATGGGTGTCGGCGCTGCCGCTCGCAGTGCTGACACTCCTTTTATATGTGGTCATCCGCTGTTTCGGGGGCGATGCGATAAACGGCGGAAGCCAGATCGCGCTGCTCTCGGCCACGTCGGTCTGCGTGATGCTCTCGATCGGCATCTACCGCTGCAAGTGGTCGGTGCTTGAAGATGCGATCATCGACAACATACGCGCCTCGGCGTCGGCCATCATCATTCTGCTGCTGATCGGCGCCATCGCCGGATCGTGGATGGTGAGCGGCGTGGTGCCGACGATGATCTATTACGGGCTGAAAATCTTGCATCCCTCGTTTTTTCTCGTCGCCTCGTGCGTCATCTGCGCCGGCGTGTCGCTGATGACCGGCAGCTCGTGGACGACGATCGCCACGATCGGCGTGGCGCTGATGGGCATCGGGCAGGCGATGGGCTTTCCCGAAGGGTGGATCGCGGGCGCGATCATTTCGGGGGCCTATTTCGGCGACAAGATTTCGCTGCTCTCCGATACGACGGTGCTCGCTTCGTCCACCGTCGGCGTGCCGATCTTCACGCATATCCGCTATATGCTTTACACGACCGTTCCGTCGTTCGTCGTCGCGCTGGCGGTCTTCGTCGTCGCGGGGCTGACGCTGAGCCATACCAGCGGCGCGCATGCCGAACTTTACGCCGATTCGCTGCGCGGCGCTTTCCGCATTACGCCGTGGCTGCTGCTGGTGCCCGTGGCGACGGGCGTGCTGATCGTGCGGAAACTTCCGGCCATCGTGACGCTTTTCTGCGCCGCGGTCTTCGCCTGCGTCGCCATGCTGCTGGCGCAGCCCGAACTGGTGGTGAGGGTGGCCGGAGTCGAAGGGCTGAACTTCATGTCGGGATTCAAAGGCGTGCTGATGAGCTGTTTCGGGCCTACGGCGCTGGAGACCGGAAGCCCGCAGCTCGACGAGCTGGTGGCCACGCGCGGCATGGCCGGCATGCTCAATACCGTATGGCTCATTATCTGCGCCATGTGCTTCGGCGGCGTGATGACCGGCAGCGGCATGCTGGGTTCGCTGACGGCCGTTTTCCTGAAATTCGTCCGTCATAGCTTCTCGGCCGTGGCTTCGACGGTCGGGGCCGGAATCTTCTTCAACCTCTGCACCGCCGACCAGTATATCTCGATCATCCTTTCGGGCCGTCTGTTCCGGGAACTCTATGCCGAACGGGGGCTGGAATCCCGTCTGCTGAGCCGCTCGGTCGAGGATTCGGCGACGGTCTGTTCGGTGCTCGTGCCGTGGAACTCGTGCGGCATGACGCAGGCCACGGTGCTGGGCGTCTCGACGTTCGTCTACATGCCTTACTGTATCTTCAATATCGTCAGTCCGCTGATGTCGCTGTGCGTGGCGGCTCTCGGCTGGAAAATCAAAAAGGCCGCATCTTCTGCCGGCCGCAGACAATGATTATGGAAACGACTGTAAATACCGATCTGGTCATCTTCGACCTCGACGGCACGCTGCTCGATACGATCGGCGATCTGGCCGTCGCCTGCAACGCCGTTCTGGCCCTGCGCGGCCTTCCGCAGCACTCCTACGAGGAGTACTGCCATTTCGTCGGCAACGGCATCATGCGGCTCGTGGAGCGCGCGCTGCCCGAAGAGCTTCGCACGCCCTATACCGTAGCGGCCGTGCGCGCCGATTTCGTGAAATACTATACCGAGCATATCGACGCCTACACCAAGCCTTACGACAGGATTCCGGAGCTGGTCGCCGGACTCGTGCGGCGCGGCGTGCGTATCGCCGTGGCGTCGAACAAATTTCAGGCGGGCACCGAGAAACTCGTCCGGCTGTTTTTCCCCGACGTTCCTTTCGCCGCGGTCTTCGGCCAGCGCGAAGGGGTGCCTCTGAAGCCGGATCCGGCCGTGGTGGAGGAGATTCTCTCGCTGACGGGCGCGGCGAAGGAGCGGGTGCTCTACGTCGGCGATTCGGGCGTGGACATGCAGACCGCCGCGGCTGCGGGCGTACGCTCGGTGGGCGTCACGTGGGGATTTCGGGATCGGGAAGAGCTTGTCGAATCCGGAGCCGCTCATATCGTCGATAAACCTGCGGAAATCCTCGATCTGCTGTAATCGGGCAGTTCGGTTCGAAAAAGCGACAACCGGTCCGTAAGGGCCGGTTGTCGCTTTTTCAGCAGTAGGTCTTCACGTCGTCGAGCGTGATGCGCTCTTTGCTGAGGATGATGAGCCGCTCTATGACGTTGCGCAGTTCGCGGATGTTGCCGCTCCACCGCATCGCCTGCAGTTCGCGCAGGGCGTTGCTCTCGATGCGTTTGGGCGGGATGCCGTATTCGGCGCAGATCGTGCGGATGAAATGGTCGGCCAGCAGCGGGACGTCCTGCGCGTGGTCGCGCAGCGCCGGAACGCGCACCACGATCACGCCGATACGGTGGTAGAGGTCTTCGCGGAAGTTGCCCTTCGTGATCTCGTCGCGCAGGTTCTTGTTCGTGGCGGCGATCACCCGCACGTCCACGTCGATGTCCTTGTCGCTGCCCACGCGGCAGATCTTGTTCTCCTGCAGCGCGCGCAGCACCTTGGCCTGCGCCGCCAGCGACATGTCGCCGATCTCGTCCATGAAGAGCGTGCCGCCGTCGGCCTGCTCGAATTTGCCTTTGCGCTGTTTGATCGCCGAGGTGAAGGCACCCTTCTCGTGTCCGAAGAGTTCGCTTTCGATCAGCTCCGAGGGGATGGCCGCGCAGTTCACCTCGACGAACGGCGCCGCGGCGCGCGAGCTTTTGGCGTGCAGCCAGCGGGCGACAAGCTCTTTGCCGGTGCCGTTTTCGCCCGTGATCAGTACGCGCGCCTCGCACGGCGCCACCTTGTCGATCAGCTGGCGTACGTGTTCCATCTGCGGCGAGGTGCCGATGATTTGTTCCGTATGCATATTGCGCGAACGGCGCGAGCGGCGTGCGGGAGCTGCCGCGGGTGCGCAGGCGGGTGCGGGCGCCGGGTTGTCGATGGTGCGGTGTATGGACTGCAGCAGGCGGTTCATGTCGATGGGCTTGGTGAGGTAATCCTGCGCACCGTTGCGTACGGCTTCGACCGCCGAGTCGATCGACGCTTCCGCCGAAAGAACGATGAACGGGATTCCGGCGTCGGGAATCTTGCAGCCCCGGTCCGAAAGGATGACGTCGAACGGTATTTTCTCGCACATCGTCGATGCAGCCTCCTCATCTTCGGCGGCTTCGGTCGAGAAGCCTTCGAATTCGAGACGCTCGCGGAGCGTGTTTCGCATACTTTTTGATTGGTCCAGAATTAAAACCTTTGCCATAGCTTGTTTTTACTGAAATTTTACCTACTTTTGTCCCAAAGTTATGACTTTCTGCGGTGCAAAACCAATCTTGAGGGGCCTTGCCGAACAGGGCGGAGAGTCGGATAAAACGTCTTGAATCGGTCCATCGCGACAACCCCGCCGGACGCTCCGGCGGCCGTTTTGCAACAGTGCCGAGGACCACAATTACAATATGAAAAAGAATTACAATTACACACGACGCAAGTTGTACCTGCCCGAATACGGACGGCATATTCAGGAGATGATCGACTCGCTGCAGCTGATCGAGGACCGCCGCGAGCGCAACCGTCAGGCCCGTGCCGTGATCGCCGTGATGGGCAATCTCAACCCGCTGCTGCGCGATACCGCCGATTTCACCCATAAGCTGTGGGACCACCTCTTTATCATGTCTGATTTTCAGCTCGATGTGGATTCCCCCTATCCGCAGCCGACCCGTCAGGAACTGACTATCACGCCGCGTCGCATGGCCTATTCGCAGGGACGCATCTCCTTCAAGCACTACGGCAAATACGTCGAGCGGATGATCCGGAGTCTTGCCGGCGACAAGGACCGCAGGGAGGTGTCGCGCACGGTGGACAATCTGGCCCGGTACATGCGCTCGAAGAGCTACGAATACAATCAGGAGCATCCCAACAACGAAGTGATCGTTAAAGACATCAAACGCATGTCCGGGGGTGCTATTGAAATAGATGAAGTTGCTTTAAACAATCTCCGAAGCGACTATAAACAGCACTTTACGGCACGTCCCCAGAAAGGTCCCCAGCAGCGCAATCAGCAGCGTCAGCAGAAAAACCGCAATCAGCAGCACAACCGCAATTTTTCGAAAAACAACGGTCCGCACCGCAATTCGTCGAAATAAGAGGTGCGTATTTTCGGAAATTTGCTATATTTGTGAGCATTTTACTGCAGAAACGTGAGATTAATGAACAAACAAACGCTTTTCGTCTCCCTGACCGCGGCCGTCTTGTTGTGTGCCTGCCAGTCGTCGAAGGTGAAGATTTCAGGCCGCATCGTCGGCAACGACGCCAAAAATGTTTACTTGGAGCAGGTGTCTCCCCTGTCGCAGTCGGTCATCGACTCGGCCGTGCTCGACAAGGAGGGTAATTACCGTTTCGAGCTGAAGGGCGTGACCCGGACGCCTTCGCTTTACAATATAATTTACAACGGCGAACGTATTCCGCTCTTTCTGGCGGGCGGCGACCGCTTGTCCGTGAATTCCGTGGGCAGTTTCATCCGCAACTATACGGTCGAAGGGTCGAAGGAGACCGAGCTGCTGCGGCAGTTCTATCAGGCTTTCGTCGGCGGCGCCCAGCGGCTCGACAACATCGCCGGCCAGTTCGCCCGGACGAACCTCTCCGAAGAGGAGCGCAAGACGCTGGTGAAGGAGTATACCGACGAATACTACCGCATCCGCCGCGAACAGCTGCGCTTCATCATCGAAAACAAGTCTTCGCTGGCGGCGGTTTACGCCCTGTACCAGCGGTTGCCGGGCGACACCTATCTGTTCAACGGTGACAGCGATGTGGTCTATTACCGCACGGTGGCCGAAGCGCTCGAACAATCCTATCCCGATTCGCCTTACCTGCAGTCGCTGCTGGCCGAGATTACGCGCATGGACGCCCGCATCAGCCTGACGTCGCGCATCTCCGAAGCGGGGTATCCCGATCTGGAACTCTCGGACATTTACGGCAAGAAGGTGCGGCTCTCGTCGCTGACGGGCAAGGTCGTGCTGCTGGACTTCTGGTCGGCCGAACTGGGCAACAGCAATACGCTCAATGCCGAGCTGAAGGAGGTCTACAAGAAATACGCCGACGCTCCGACGCCGTTCGAGGTCTATCAGGTGGCCGTCGATTCGTCGAAACCCCTTTGGATCACCGCCGTGCAGGAACAGCAGCTGCCTTGGATCTCGGTGAGCGATCTGCGCGGTCAGGCTTCGACGGCGCCCCGGCTCTACAACGTGCAGAAACTTCCGGCCAATTTCCTGATCGACCGGGAGGGCACGATCGTGGCCAAGGATATTTACGGCAAGAGTCTTGAGCGGAAGCTCGACGAACTGACGAAATAGGGGCGTGTCCGAATCCCGGATGCTTTCCGGCTGCGCTCGGACAAACCTCGGAAAATGCGGCGTTTTGCCGTGCGAGTCCCCGGCAACGGGGATTCGGTCAATTGTTTAGAACGATTTATGAACCATTATTTCGCATCCGACATCCATCTGGGCGCAGGCGGCGAGGCGTTCGCCGGGGAAACCGAACGCCGTTTCGTGGCTTGGCTCGACGATGCGGCGAAGGATGCGGAGTCGATATTTCTGGTCGGCGACCTTTTCGACTTCTGGTTCGAATACCGCGAGGTCGTGCCGAAGGGCTTCGTGCGGACGCTGGGCAAGCTGGCCGAGCTGACCGACCGGGGCGTGCGGGTCGTCTTTTTTACCGGAAACCATGATATGTGGGTCGGCGACTACCTCGCCCGCGAATGCGGTGTCGAAATCTACACTTCGCCGCAGCGGTTCTGCCTGAACGGCAAACATCTCTTTATCGCCCACGGCGACAACATGAAGATCGACGGACAGCCGGTGCTCAAACTGCTCAACACCGTATTTCGTTCGCGGACGCTGCGCTGGCTCTTTTCGTGGCTGCTGCATCCCGACTGGGCGATGCGCTTCGGCCATTGGTGGAGCGGCAAGTCGCGCAAGTCGCACGCCGCCGACACCCTCGACGTCTCGCTTACCGAGCCGCTGATCCAATACGCCCGCGAATATGCCGCCGGGCACGATGTCGATCATTTCGTTTTCGGGCATATGCACTTCCCGCGCGACTTCCGCGAGGGGAATCTGCATGTGATAAACCTCGGCTGCTGGGAACAGTATCCCTCTTATGCCGTTTTGGACGCGTCGGGCGAAATGACGTTGAGGAGGCTCGAAGCGTTCCGTTAGTGCGGGGGCGCGGGGCGGCCCGCTGCTCCGCGCGGAAGAAATGTCTATTTGAGCGGAAAAAAATGTCTATTAAAGAAGAACGATGAAACAATACCTCGATCTGCTGCGCAGGATCAAGACCGAAGGCGTCGTGCGCGGCGACCGTACCGGCACCGGTACCAAAGGCGTCTTCGGACATCAGATGCGCTTCGATCTGGCGGAGGGCTTTCCTCTGCTGACGACCAAAAAAGTATTTCTGAAGGGCGTGATCCACGAACTGCTCTGGTTCTTGGCCGGCGATACCAATATAAAATACCTCGTGGACAACAGGGTGCATATCTGGGATAACGACGCATTCCGCTATTACAACGAGCTTTGCGTGCGCCACGGCGTGTTGCCTGTCGACCGCGACACGTTTCTGCGGGCGGCGCAGGAGGGTGTCGAATCGCCGGTCGAAGGATATAAGTTCGGCGACCTGAACCACGTTTACGGCTATCAGTGGCGCAGCTGGCCCAAGCCCGACGGCACCGTCGTCGATCAGATCGCGCAGGCGGTCGGGCTTATCAGGAGCAATCCCGAATCGCGGCGCATCCTCGTCTCCGCATGGAACGTCGCCGAGGTGGAGGATATGGCCCTGCCGCCGTGCCATGTGCTGTTCCAGTTCTACGTGGCCGAAGGAAAACTCTCGTGCCAGCTTTACCAGCGCAGTGCCGATACGTTTCTGGGCGTGCCGTTCAATATCGCCTCCTATGCCCTGCTGACGTTGATGACGGCGCAGGTCTGCGGCCTGCAGCCCGGTGAATTCGTCCATACGCTCGGCGACACGCACCTCTATCTGAACCATCTGGAGCAGGTGGACGAACAGCTTGCGCGCGAACCCCGTCCGCTGCCCGTAATGCGGCTCAATCCTGCCGTAAAGTCGCTCTTCGACTTCCGCTACGGGGATTTCACGCTCGAAGGCTACGATCCGTGGCCGGCGATCAAGGCGCCGATGTCGTTCTGAATCGTTTCGCTCCCGGCAGGGGCGGCGAATCACTTTCGCGCTGATCCGCCGGAACCGAAAAACAACAGGCGTCCCCTTTGCAGGGACGCCTGTTTTCGCTGACTGTTTCGCTGACCGTTATTTCCGGACGATGCTGATTTTCCCCGGCTTCTTGTAGCGGTTGTTTTTGATGACGACCTGCTGCGAGCTGCGGATGTCGATCGTCGGGAGGTCGTTGTAAGGCTTGTACTTCTCCGATAATTCGATGGTGTTGTCTCTGAAAATCAGTCCTCCGACGGATTTCGCCCGGAGCAGCTGCTCGTTGAAGGTCCGGAACAGATTGCCTTCGATGGTGATGTTGCGTTCGTAGGGATGGCCCGGAACCTCTTTTTTCTGGTGCGGGTTGATGAAGATCGTCGGGAAATCGGCGCCGCCGTATGTGCCGTCGAGAAACCTGTTGTTGCGGATCGTCACGTCGCGCACGGCTCCCGATTCGTACCAGTGGTCCATGTCCCCCTCGAACAGAATGGCGGACATCATGGACGAGAAGGTGTTGCCCTCGACGACGACTTTCCGGGGCGTGCTGACCAGAATGCTTCTCGCCCGGTTGTTGCGCACGACGTTGTTCCGGAAGATCAGTTCCGGGTACCACGACATGTTTTCCAGCCCGTCGCCGACCGTGAGTCGGCCTTCGACGGGAGCGGTGAACGTCAGCCGGATGTAATGGGCGTTGATGCGTTCCGATTTTTTCACCCGCAGGGTGTGTTTCGCAAGCAGGGTCTCCGCGTCCACGACGTCGATTTCGTCGCCCTTTCCGGCAAACTCATACCCGGCCTGCTGGGGGTGGTTGATGCGGGCGATGACCTGATCGGGCGCCGTGATGCCGGTCACGCGGACGTAGGAGCCGTGTACGTTGGTCGCATCGTCGAGCATGTTCTCGAAAACGCACTCTTCGATCAGGACGGTTCCCCGGCAGTTGCAGAAGTGGGGGGCGTCCGCCGTGGTCGTTATCATCCGGGGGCTTCCCTTCCGCAGGACCACCTGCAGCCTGCGGACGGTTACGTTGTCGGCCTTTTCGGCGATCAGCCCCATGCCGCCGCAGTGGTGGATGGTGACATCCTCGACCAGAACGCCGGACGACGCAGTCGCGTGGATGGCGGGCGAATGCCGGTTCTGGGTAAAGACGCCTTTGAACGTCAGGATCGTTCCGACGGGCGGCAGGGCGCGCACGAACCGGGTGTGGAGTTCATAGCGGCCGGGAGCCGTCGGCGTAACCCGTATGTCGAAGTTGTCCGGCTTGGGGATGTAGTAATCGTCGCTGCGGTAGGCGGTGGCCATGGTGCGGGGATCGAAAACGATGTTCTCGCCCGGAATACGCTCTTCCCAGCCTTCTGCCCGCATGATGAGCTTGCCGTTTTCGACCGCATGGCCGAACTCGTCCGGAATCTCGATCTCGACACGCTGCGTCTCCGCATCCGCGGTCGTCACCTTCGCCTCCAGCGTGAAGGGAACCTCCCAGTCTACGGTGAAATTGCGCAGCGTCACGCCGTGCGAATCCTCGATCAGAAACGGGATGATCCGGCCGTGGAAAATGAATTCCGAGCCGCCGCCGTCGATCTCGATGTTCCGCCGTCCCGTCAGCGGGAATGCGAAATGGCGGTATCCGTTGTCGTGGTTGGTGATGCAGTGGTATTTTCCGGCGGCGAATTCCGGCCGGAAATGGTAGGTGCCTTCGGGAAATACCAGTTTTACCGGCTTGTCTGCCGGGATGCTTTCGAGCAGGGTGTAGACGAACGGAGTCATGTCCTGCGTGTCGTACCTGCCTTTGTAGTCCGCGATATCGATTACTCCGGTTCGGGCGGATGCCGTACCGCAGACCATACTCACGAGGAGTATGACCGTTCCCAAGCGTGGTTTCATGCGCATGGCTATTTCTTTATGTTGTTCTTTTCCCAGACCGGCGCACCCGTGTCGGCGCCGTACCGTTCTCCGTGGCTGCGCGTCACCTCTTTTGAGTTTTCGACCTCGTTGTCCGACATTTTCAGTCCGTCCACCGACGTGACTGCGATTGCCGGGCAGGGGCAGCCGGTCACCTTGTTCTTCTGGACGGTGATGTTTATGAATGCGCCCGGTTCCGCGACCTTCGCGTCGCCCGTGATGTAGAAGAGCGACAGCGCTCCGGGAGGTATGCGCGGATTGCCGCGTTCGAACATGCACTCCTCGATCGTATTGCCGACGATCTGCACGTTCGAGGAGAAGCCGCCTCCCATCCATTCGATTTCGGGCGACATGAGGATTCCCTGCATGGCGCATCCGGTTATCCTGTTCGACGCCACCACTCCGTCGATGCCCTTGATCAGGATTCCGCGCGAGCGTACGTGACCCACTTCGTTGTCTTTGACGAGGAATCCGCTGCCGACGGCGTCGGCGTTGAAAACCACGTCGCCGGGGCCGATTTCGAACGGCATCTGCTTCACCTTGAGCCGGAATCCGAGCTTGTAGGAGGCTTTTGACAGCAGCGAGGGATAACCCGTCGTCACGGCGTTGCGCTGCTCTTCGGTCGGGTCGAAGCGGCTGACTGAAACCAGCCGGAGTTCGCCTTTGCGTTTCCCGTCGTAACCGACCACGACCAGTCTGTCGCCGCGCCGGAATACGGGGTGGGTTTCGCGCGTCACCAAGTCGATCGTACCCTTCGCGGCGTCGGCCGATCCGACCGGGAACGAGCGTCCGCAGACGATGATGCAGTCGTCGCCGTTGTGGCCTACCTTGCACCCCGTGACGGTCGGGCCTTTCCGTGCCTGACTGCTGTGGATGCCGTCGGCGTTGCCCGAACGCAGGCGGGGCCTGATGCCCTGCGGCATGGGGCCTCGGTCTACGACGCAGTTTCTGTACTCGTTGGCGTAGCCCTCCTTCTCGAAAAACGAGAAGGTGTTGGACCCGTATACCGTGACGTTTTCGAGTTTGGTGTTGTAGCACTTGTTGAGCATGACGGTATGGACGCCGGCGTTCGGCTTGTCGGTCTTGACGTCCATGACCACCAGATCCCCGACCTGCTCGCCTGCGCTCCACGTTCCGTTCTTGACGGCCCGGAAGAGGTTGTGACCGAGCTGTTTGAGTGCGGAGTAGTTGCTCGTGTAGGTGGTGATGCTGTTGCGCTTGAGCAGGCGTGTCTGCGGATCGTAGAACTGCACGCGGTTGGCGGCCAGACCGGTTACGGGATACCCCTCGTCGATCCGGACGTCGAACCAGCTTCCGTCTTCGGCTACGGCCGTAATCTCGCCCTGCGTAAAGCAGAGCGGATCGTAGTCGATGGTCAGGTCGCGCAGCTCCACCCGCACGCAGTTGTAAAAGCTGAACGCCTGCTCCTGATTGTTGCAGATGACCGTCGATCCGTTGCCGTTGATGTGGACGTCGGTCAGGTTGTGGAACTTGTACGGCCCGTTGCTGCGCACGTCGAGCGTGTAGGTGCCTTTGGGTATTTCGATGAGGTTCCGGCCTTTCTGCCGGTCGAGGACCTCGTGAAGATCGGGATGATTCTGCGCCGCCGCGGATGCCGCGAGACATGCGGCGGCACAGAAAACAGTCAGTTTTTTCATCTCAACAGGGTTCGTTGTCGGAGTTCGTCCGCAGGAATCGTCAGATCGTCTGCGTGTACCCCGGATTCTGGCTCAGGTTTTTGTTCACTTCGCGTTCGCGCTTGGGCACCGGCATCCAGATCTTGTACGGTTTGTAATTGTTCTTGATCGGCTCCATCTGCGGGGCGAAGTAGTAGTATTTGTTGCCGGCGTCGTTGACGGTTTTCATGTTGCCGATGACCTCCGTCATTTTGCCCGTGCGGATCAGGTCGATGCGTCGCCACCCCTCGACGCAGAGTTCGCGCGAACGTTCGTCGAGCAGCTCTTCCATGAAGTCGGTCTTGTAGTAGGCCGAATTCATGGCGTTGAGCGCCGATTCGTCCAGTTTGCCGTCCGTATCGGTGCAGGCGCGTTCGCGCACCTCCTCGACCAGTTCGCGCGCAAGGGATTCGTCGCCCGTCTTGTAAAGCGCTTCGGCGTACAGCAGAACGATGTCGGCGAAGCGGAGCATCGGGAAGTCGATGTTGCTTGCCCACGTCGGAATGCCCTGCGACGTTCTGGCCGCGGGGTCCGATTGGCGGAATTTGCCGTGGCAGAGGTTGGCGCCCGATGCGTAAAGCGCCACGGGACTGAAATATTTGGCTCCGTTGATCGTCGTGTAGTCGGTGACGTTGTTGCCCAGACTGCCGCAGAGGTTCCAGCCCATGCGGCTGTCCTCGGTCACGTATTTGTCCGACAGCTCGCCCGTCGGGCGTATCCAGCCGTAACCGCCTCCGTTGGTACCGACGTTGCCCTGCGGCCCGGCCCAGTAGGCGAAGAGGAAATATTCGTTCGAGCCGCCCGCTCCGGTCTGTACGACCATCATGCACTCCTCTTTCTGACTGCTTTTGGTGTCGGCCAGAAAGTTGTAGTGGTAGGGCTTGATGAGCTTGTAGCCGCTGTGTGCGTAAATATCTTCGGCGATGGCCGCGGCTTTCTGCCAGCACGCTTCGGCATCGACCCAGTCGAAACTGTTGGTCGGCGAGCCGAGTTCCTGCCCTACGCGGTTCTCCTTGCAGGAGGCCAGATAGGTATACATCTTGAGCAGATAGCCGCCCGCGGTCCATTTGTTGACGCGGCCGTTTACGTTCGAATTGCGGTCGGGAAGCTCCTTGTAGGCTTTGTCGAGGTCTTCCTCGATGCAGGCGTAAACCTTGTCGAGCGGTTCGCGCGGAGCCTCGGCCGACGAGTTGGGCGTATTGGGCAGGGGCACTTCGCCCCAGAGCCACGCCTGATAGAGCCGGTAAAGGCCGCGCAGCAGCTTCGCTTCGTTGACGATCTCGTCGCGGCGTTTGGGATCCATGTCGATGGCCGGCACTTTCTGGATGATGTGGTTGGCCCGGTCGATGCCGACGAAGAGTCCGAACCATGCCATCGAGACGAAATCGGCCTCTTCGTTGTAACCGCAGCTGGCGATGATCTGATGGTGCGGGTCGCTGATGCCGTTGGGGGCGATCTCGTCGCCGAGCATCATCAGGTAGTGCATGCCGCGTCCCCAGAGGGGCTGGTTGCCGGTTCCCTGAATCGCACCTGCGTTGAGTATGTCGTATACGCCCGTGAGGGCCAGCTCCGCATTCGCGGCGGTGGTGTAGAGGTCGTCGCCCGAAACGAACGAATAGGTCTTCTCGTCGAGGAAACTGGTGCAGCCCGCCGTCGCCGTGCAGAGCAGGAGCGCAGCCGTGTATTTTAGTGCTTTCGAATAGAACGTTTTCATATTCATATCGCTGTTTTAGTATTTGATTGAAACTCCGAAGAATACGGACCGTGCGCGCGGGTAGTTGGTGTAGTCCAGTCCGGGAATCAGGCGGTTCCAGAACGATACTTCCGGGTCATAGCCCGAATAGCCCGTGCAGGTGAAGAGGTTTTCGGCCGTGACGTAGACCCGCAGGTGGGAGAGTCCTATTTTGCGCGTGATGTGCGTGGGCAGCGTATAGCCCACCGTCAGGTTTTTCAGGCGGAGGTAGGAGCCGTCCTCGACGTAGTAGCTCGACATTTCGGTCTTGCCCTCGCCGTTGAGCGACGGATACCTGTTGCCCGGACGCTCCTCCGTCCAGCGGTTGCGCCAGTAGTCCGTCGAGACGTTGTTGTAGCCCACGAAACCCTCGTAGCGGTAGCGGCCGATGTTGATGATGTCGTTGCCGTAGGACCACTGGAACATGAAGCTGAGGTCGAAATTCTTGAACGTAAAGCTGTTGGTCATGCCGCCGAAGTGCTTCGGGTCGCTGTTCGCAATGACCGTTTTGTCGTTGTTCGGGTCGATGACGTTGTCGTTGCCCGCGATGTCCTTGAACTTCATGTCGCCCGGCTTCACGGTGATTCCCGCGAACGACGGCACGCCCTCTTTCAGGTTGCCCTGCTCGTCGAAGTCGGATTGCTGGTAAATGCCGTCGAAGACGTATCCCCAGCCCGAACCGATCGGGTGTCCCACCATGACGCGGCCTACTTCGGTGATGTGTCCGCCGGCGACCTTGACCGGGATCGAGCTGACGTCGCCCAGCGATACGACCTTGTTGCGGTTGAGGTTGAAGTTCAGGCTCGTAGACCATGTGAAGTTGCGTTTCTGGATATTGACCGTGTTGATCGTAAGTTCGAAACCCTTGTTGTCCACCTGCCCGATGTTCTGCCACTGACGGTAGGAGCCGATCTGGCTGGGAACGTCGGCATGCAGGAGCATGTCCTTGGTCTTTTTGTAGTAAACGTCGGCCTCGATGCTCAGACGGTTGCGGAACATGCTGATGTCCAGACCTCCGTTGAGCTGGTAGGTCGTCTCCCACTTGAGGTCGGGATTCGATATCTCCGAAGGCGACAGGCCCAGCTGCACGGAGTTGTTGTCGCCCGAATAGTAGGTCTTGTCGGTACGGCTCAGCGACTGATAGGCCGGAATGCGGTCGTTACCCGTCACGCCGTAGCTGAGCCGCAGTTTCATGTCGCTGAAAATCTTCTGCTGCTTCATGAACTCCTCCTTGCCGATGCTCCATGCGAAGGCGGCCGAGGGGAAGTAGCCGTACTTGTTGTTCTTGCCGAATTTGGACGAACCGTCGCGGCGGATCGAAGCCGTGAAGATATACTTTTCGGCAAGGGTGTAATTCAGGCGCAGGAATTCCGATTCGGAGGTGTTGCGTTCGCGGTTGGTCTGTACGTTTTCGGGGAATACGGAACCCTGACCGATGTCGAACGCCCCGTTGAAGCTCTGGTTTTCGAATCCTTCGGCGCGGGTGCTGAGACGCGTGGCGGTGTAGCCGCGCAGTTCGAATCCCAGTACGGCGTTGAGATAGTGCTTGCCGCGCGAGATGGCGTAGGTCAGCGTGTTGGAGGTCTGCCACGATTCGGCGCCGCTCTCCGCGACGACGGCCATGCCGTTCTTGGAGTACCCCCACGATGTCGTCGAGGGATACCACTCCTCGGTCTTCGAATTCAGGATCGTGCCGCCGCCGCTGATACGCAGCGTCAGGTTCTTGAGGATCTTGTATTTGAGGTAGAGGTCTCCGATCGTACGGTTCTGGGTGGAAGCCTTGTAGGAGTCGTTGATGAAGGTGATGGGGTTGGTCAGATTGTAGTTTTCGGGGTTGGACGCTTCGTCATCGTCCTCGCTCAGGAAGATCGGCTTGTAGAGGACGAAGCTCTGCACCAGTCCGTTGTACGAGTTGGCGCCCGCATTGGTGACGGCTCCCTTGGTCACGATGTGGGAGAAGTTGATCGTGCCGCCGATGGTGAACCGCTTGCTGAGGTCGCTGTCGAAACGGATGCGACCCGTGAAACGTTCCATCTGGTTCTTCTTGACGATGCCCTCCTGATTGAGGTAGCCTGCCGAAGCGGCCACCTTGGTCTTCGCGCTGCCGCCTGAAGCGACGCCGATGTTGTAGCTCTGGATGATGCCCGTGCGCATGACCTCCTCCTGCCAGTTGCGGCTGCGGTAGTCGGAGAAGTCCCTCACCCGGTCGGGCAGACCGTCGCCGTTGGTGTCGATACCCCACGCATCGCTGGTCGGGAACTTGGCGAAACGGTAGTCCGCGAACTCCTGTCCCTGAAGCACGTCGATCGTATTCGACATCCGGGCCAGACCGACGCTCATGTCGAAATCGACGGAGGCCTTTTCGCCGCGCCCGCTTTTGGTCGTGATGATCACGACGCCGTTGGCTCCGCGCGATCCGTAAATGGCCGTCGCCGACGCATCCTTGAGGACGGTGATCGACTCGATGTCCGACGGGTTGATGCCCGCCAGCGGATTGTAGCGCACGTTGGCCGAAGTGTAGCTGCTCGTGGCTACTTCGTCGGCGTTGACGTCGATCTGCACGTCGTCGATGATATACAGCGGCTGCGTTCCTGCGTTGATCGAGTTGCCGCCGCGGATCGTAATGTCGATGCCCGCACCGGGTTCGCCCGAACTGGAGCTGACCTGCACGCCTGCCATGCGGCCTTGGAGCGCATCCATAAAGCTCGTGCCCTTCGATTTGGTGATCTCGGACGTGCTCAGCACGCCCAGCGAGCCGGCGACGTTTTTCTTCTGGGCGTCGCCGTAGCCGATCTGCACGACGACGTTCTCGATCTGGGTCACATCCTGCTGCAGTTCGACCCGCAGATCGGTGTTGCTGCCGACCATGATGTTCTGCGGTGCCATGCCGATAAACGAGAAGGTCAGGACGGACTGGTGGTTTTTGACGCTTATGGCGAAGCGGCCTTGGGTGTCGGTCGTGGTTCCGCTGGTGGTTCCCTGCTCGATCACGCTCGCGCCGGCCATCGGTTCGCCGGTCGCGGCGTCCAGCACGGTGCCCGTTACTCGAAGCTGGGCATAGACGCTGCCGCACGTAAACAGGGCCGATAATAGTAAAAGTAGTACACTTTTCTTCATGGTTATATTCGGGTTGGTTTTTACTGGATGGTATGTCGTGGGTCCGTAGCCCCGGAGCCGCCCGTGTCCGGGACGGCTCCGGGAGATGCCGGACACGGAATTATCTCATTTCGGCGGACGCCTTGTCGAGCGGAGTGTGGCGGGTGGACCGGACCGAGTAGGCGTTGGTGCGCTGGTAGTTGTTCAGGTATACGCTGGTGCCGTTGAGCATGATGAAACGCGCCGCATTGGTGAAGATGTTGCCTGCGCCGGCGATGATGGGCATGTTCGTCCAGTAGACGCCGCGGCCTCCCGATACGGTTCCTCCGACGACGGCCTGTCCTGCCCACGGCATCTTGAGCGGGCTTCGGGCGAATACGGCGGCCAGATCGGTCACCTTGTAGGAGGTGTCGCCGTAGACCATCGTTTCGAGTCCGGTGACGGCTTTGGCCATCTCGATGAATTCGTTCACCGTCGGTACGCGGTAGCCCGGAGGGCAGGGGTTGTTGTCCTGCGTGGCGGCATCGAGCGGCGCCGCATACGTCTTGTCCTCGAAGCGGCCGCCCCAGAGTCCGTCCCGGTTCGACGTGTCGTCGCGCGCCCAGTCGTGGGGTTCCTTGTTGGTCGGCATGAAACCTTCCCGGCCCGACTCCCGGCGGTCGGCGGTGGGGGTGTTCAGCGGTGCGAGGGCGTTGACGAACGAACCTGCCGTGGCCGATGTCCATTTGGTCTTTTCGTGTCCGTCGGCTTTGCGCGACCACTGGAAGAGCGATCCGAAGGCCGTGTGGTCGTTGGATGCGGCGGCGATGCCCTTTGCGCCGAGATTGCGGTCGAGCCATGTCTGTTCCGTATCCTGCCCGTTCTCGTCCTTGACGGTGATGTTCACGGGGAAATAGATGATCTTGTAATAGTCGTCGGCCGAATCGTAGTTGCGGTCCTTTACGCCGATCACGGTCACTTCGCACCGGGCGGTTTTATTTCCGCCGTCGGTGGTCGAGACGCGGATGGTCGTTTTGCCGTGCGATACGGGAACCAGCACTCCGTCGTCGTCGATTCCGGCGACGAGCGGATCGTCGGAGGTCCACTTGAGCTTTTTGTTCGTGGCGTTCTCCGGCAGGATCGCCGGGGCGAACCGGAAGGCTCCGACACCCGGATCGGCCGCGAAGTCGAATGTCTTGGACGTGGCGTCGAGCGTCAGGCTTTCGATGGGAATGCTGTTGTCCACGTCGTCGATCGTGAGACGGATCGCGTCGTTGACGTGCATGTCGTTGGCTTCGGCCGTGAGCGTCACTTCGCCGAAAGCCAGCGCCGTGACCAGACCGCTCTTGTCGACGGTGGCCACGTTGGTATTGGAGCTGTACCAAGCGATTCTCCGGTTGGTGGCGTCCGCCGGTTCGATCGTGACCGAAAGCTGGTACGTCTTGCCGGGGTTGAGGTGCAGTTCCCGAACGTCGATGCTTACTTTCTCGACATGGACGAATGTCTCCTCGTCGTCTTTGCAGCCGGAGTGGACGGCAGCGACGGCGGCGATCAGAAAAGCGTAAAGAAGTTTTTTCATATTTTAGGGTTTGTTTGTTGGTTGCATGCGGCGGATAAATCGCCTGATCCTGTAAGCAAAATTATCAGGATGAATATTTTTTGGCCCCCGTGTCGTGAAATAAATTAGCGGGAACGGTTTCGGGAACGGTTTGATTGGCCGGGAGCGTTCCCGAAAAAGTCCCAAAAAGGAAGAAAACCGCCCTGAAAAAACTTTTTCAGGACGGAATTGAGGCTGATTCTGCTATTCTGGGGATGCTTCTCCCGCTTCGCCGAATGTGCGTGCCGCTATTGCTGCGGCCTTACGTCGGTGGATTCGCGGATGTTGATCCGTGCATCGAGTACCACCGTGCGGTCCGGAGCGTCGGGATTCTTGATCTTTTCCAGCAGCAGGTTGGCCGCCGTTTCGCCGATCAGGTCGAGGGGCTGGGCCACGGAACTCAGCTGCGGTTCGGTCAGCAGGGCCGACTGCGACTCCGAGAAGCCCATCACGGCGATCTGTTCCGGAATGCGGTAACCCCGTTTTTTGATCGCCTTGAGCGCCCCGATGGCGAGTTGGTCGTTGAAACAGAACACCGCGTCGGGAATGCGGTCGCCGTCGAGTATCGCGTTCATGGTCTCGAAGCCGCATTCGCGGGAGATGTCCCTGCATTGGACGAAGGTATCGGGCGCGGGGGCGATGCCGTGTTTGCTGAGCGCCTGCTTGTAACCTTGGTGGCGTGTGGCCGAGTTGAAAATCCCTTTCGGTCCCATCAGGTGCAGCGGCCGGGTGCGCTTTGTCCCGTTGGCGTAGAGAACGTGCTCCACGGCGAAGAACGCCATCCGGAAATCGTCGATGACCACTTTGCTGGCTTCGACCTCGTTGCTCGGACGGTTGAAGAAGACGATCGGGATTCCGTTGTCGATCAGTCTCCGGTAATATTCGTCGTTGCGGCCCTTTTCGGTGACGGAAAGGATGATGCCCTCCACCATGCTGTTTTCCAGCAGATGCAGATTCTTGAGCTCGATCTCTGCGGATTCGCCCGACTGGGTGATCAGGACGTTGAATCCCTCCTTCTCGAAGACCTTCTGTATCTGGATGATGATGCGCGGGAAAAACGAATTGACGAATTCGGGTACGACGACGCCGATGACCTTCGAGCGTCTGCGTATCAGGTTCTGGGCGTACGGATTAGGCCGGTAGTTCATCTTTTCGGCCATTTCGAGCACCAGCCGTTTGGTCTCCGGCTTGACGTCGGAGTGATCGGCCAAAGCGCGTGAAACAGTGGATTTGGATATGCCCAGAGCTTGGGCGAGATCCTTTATCGTGGCATGTTTTATCATTTCCAGCTTTTTCACGCAAAATAGTATTTTTTTTTACAGTTTACAAAAAATAAAAGATTCCCGCTTTCCGGAAGATTATTCGAGCACGGCGATAAATCCCCCATTCTCCGGCAACTGCACGCTGAGGGGTTCCGGCGCCGGCAGTGCGACCTCGGTCGTCTGCAGCGAACCGTCCGCCGCGTCGCGGGCGATCTGCGCCTTTCGGGCCGTCGCGGGGATCAATCCGGCGGGAATCGTCACCTCTGCGGGAGCGGTGTTCACACCGGCTATGTACCACGTGCCGCCCTTGCGGCGGGCGATGACGGCCAGCCGCCCGATCTCGCTTTGCGGCAGGACGACCGTTTCGTCCCATACCGTCGGCAGGCGGCGGATGATGTCGAGCGCCGGGCGGTAACGCTCGTCGCCGGAGAGGACGAACGGATTTTCGGCGATCGTCAGCAGCGGCGAGTCGAGCAGCAGCGCGAACGCCAGCTGGTGGGCGGCCGTCGTGCCGCCGGGCATGGTGAATGCGACCGGAGTGTAGTCCGCGGCGCCCAGTACGCCGCGCGTGAAGGGCAGGGCCGCATTGTGGCTGGCCGGAATGTTCTGGTTTTCGTCGCCGGGGACGTAGCGGTCCGGATCGGGGGTGCGGCTTTCGTCCCGCATCCGCTTTTCGTAGTTGGCCGTGATGCGGTTGAGTTCGATGCCACGCACGCCCTCGCGGGTGATTTCGTTGGGGTAGGTGCGGATTTCGCCCGTCGGCTTCTGGCAGCCGTGGAGATTGACCAGCAGCCTGCGCCGCGCCGCGTTTTTGAGCAGGTGGGTGTTGAAGTCGATCTGGCGTATGCCTTCGCCGTTCATGAAGTCCACCTTGACGCCCTTTATGCCGACCGCCGCGACCGAGTCCAGAAAGCCGCGCATCTGGCGGTAGTCGTCCGCCGGATCGTTGAGCTTCTCCCAATGGCGCCATACGAACAGCCCCACGCCGCGGGATTGGGCGTATCCGGCCAGCTCGTGCAGGAATTTCCATTTGTCGGGACGCTCTTCCCACCCGTCGTCGACGGTGCTGTACTCGATGCCCAGCGATGCTGCGGTGTCGATCACCCGCTTTTCGCCTTCGAGGGTCATGAAGCCGCCGTCGATGCCGCTCCACCAGCTCCACAGCGAGCGTCCGGGGACGATCCACGACGTGTCGGCGAACAGTTCCGGGTCGGGAGCCGGGTTGAGACTGGTGATGATGTCGGTATTTACCAGTGCGTCGAGGTCGCGGGCGATGATCGTGACGCGCCACGGGGTGACGATGTCGCCTGACAGCTCGAATCCCTCCTGTTCGGTGAAGTCGGCCCGCAGGCTGGCTCCGGGTTCCGCGCGCAAACGCATGCCGCTGTAGTCGTACAGCGCGGCTTCGGCTATCATCACGTATTCGTCGGGGGGGCGGTAGAGCAGCGGCATGGTCTGCACCGGTCCCTGTCGGGAGACGATGTGCAGGCTGTCGGCCGTCGTGGATATCCACTCTCCGGCATAGGTGAGCAGTTTCCACCCGGAATTCCGCTCGGCGAACCAGACCCTGCTCTGGTGGGGCGGCCGCCATTGGGCCGCTTCCCCGTTGACGGTCCGCGTGCCGTCTCCCGGCAGGACGAACCGGTAGGCGAAGCCGTCGTCGTAGAGACGCGTCTGGAGCCGGTATTTATAGCCCGAAGGACGGTGCGTCACGTCGAAGAGGTATTCGTTGCACCGCCCCTCCGATACGGCTTTGCGTCCCGTGACGGAGTAGGTCTCGTCGATTTTCCGTGTGCCTGCCGGGCGCAGGGCCGCATCGCGGAACAGCTCCGTGTCGTCGATGGTTATGCCCAAGGCCGAGGTGTCGATGACCGTGCGGCCGTCGTGGGTTACGGTGTAGTACAACCCCTCCTTGCCGGCGAATACCTCTGCCCGGATGTTGCCCGAAGGGCTTTTTTGTGCGGTGCCGCCGCAGCCTGCGGACAGAAGGGCCATGAAGGCGAAAAATGCTGTTGTTCTCACGTTGCGTTATTTTTTAAGTTCCAGAGTTTCCCATTCGATGATTCGGCCCTGCCGGGTGAGGGCTTTTACCGTTATTTCCGTCCGCTCCCCGTCGATGGGTGCCGTATGTTCGAACGGATAGTCGGTGTCTTCGGTCGTTCGTCCGTCTACGGTGAACCAGACTTTCCGCAACTGCGTGTCGTCTTGGGTGAGATAGACGAATACGTTGTTTGCGGCCCGGCCGAAACCGACCCGCATGCAGCGTACGGCGTCGTCCTGCGTTGCGGCGTAAGGGGTTTGCCAGCGCGTCTCTGCGGTGAAGAGTGCGGCGAGCTGCGGCCGGACCGGGGTCGGGGTTTCGATCCTGACCGCGGCGATTCCGTTTCCGGCGACGCGGACCGTGAAACGTCCGTCGGCGAGCTGGCCCGATGCGCCGCTGCCGCCTATGACCTGCGTCCTGTAGTGCCCTCCGTCGGAATGTCCGCTCAGGGCGTAGTCCAGCGCGACGTCCGTTTCGACGGTTTCAGCAGACTGGTTCATGAAAACGATATACAGCGCGTCGTCGTCGACGGCCGAAATGTAGTTGAGCTGCCGGTCGGCCGGCGTCGCCAGCCCCGTCGGCATCCACAACCGGGCTTCGCGGCCGTAGATTGTGCCGGGGAGGTGACCGTAGAACTTGCTTTGCAGGTAGGCGTATCCTTCGATGAATTCACCCGGAAAATCCCCCTTCCCGCCGCTCCGGAAGAGGGCCTGCGTGACGAGAAAATCGTAAAGCAGCGATATGTGCGGCATGATGTGGTTGTAGTGGAAGGAGTTGGCGCCCAGTTCCATGTGGCCCCGGAGCGGATAGTCCGCCTTTTCGTATACGGTCGTGCGGGCCGTGTTGATGTGGTAGCCCGGAAAATTGCGGTAGCGGCCTATGACGGCGTGGTCCGCCGTGCGTGCCAGAAACCCGTCGCCCGTGTAATGCGCCAGCCGCAGCATCCACGCAGCGTAGTTGGCCATGAAGATACCCCGGTGTCCGGTGCTCGTTCCGGAGGATTCCGGGGTGAGTCCGATTTCCGAAAGCCGCCATGCCGGGACCCGTTCGGCGGGAGCGTCCATCTGCGCATGTCCTTTCGACTTGAGGTATTGGTAGTGCGGGGCTTTCCCGTCGGGATTGACCAAAATATCCCGGTCCGGGACGGCGGGGGAGTACCAGACGTACTGCGTGTAGAGTTTCGCCCCGCGGCAGCCGGTGTGTCGATGCGCCGGCGGATGTAACGGTCGGCCCCCGCGACGGCTTTTTTCAGGTATCCGGGCTTTCCGGTGGCCCGGTAAAGGTGCATGGCGTTTCTCCATGTGCCGCCCTGCTCGACGACGTCCAGATTGCGCACGCGCGTGGAGTGGTACTCTTTTCCGGCGAAGGAGAGCAGGTAAGGCGCATTGTCCTTGAGGATGCTGTTGAGCGCCGTCAGTTCCGAGACCGGGCAGCAGGGGCCGTTCATGCGCCGCGAAGGGTACTGGATGTCCTGCGTCGAATCGGCGCAGAAGAGCAGCTTCTCGCGCGAAAGCACGTATTCGTATACCGGAAGCGCCCTTTCGAGAAGCATCGTCCGGTTGTCGTTCAGGACGGCGATTTCCAGCGGATTGAGACTCGAAACGTTTTTCACCGCGCCCGGAACGTCCGTCGCATAGGTGCAGCCCTTTTCCTTGTCCAGAAAACGGCTGTAGGGGCCGAGTACGTAGGAGATCATGTTTTCGATCGTCCCGTTGAGCGAACCGAGCGCATTGTTCCGGTTGGCTGTGAAGCCGAACAGACGCTCTGCGACATTTTGGAGCGCATCCGTGGTGTCGCCCCGCTCTCCGCAGAGCAGGGCGGAAAAGACGAGTTCCCCGCCCGGAGCCGTTTCGGAACCGATGCCGCCCGGAACCGGGGCGAACAGCATCGGCGAGGCCAATCCCTGCCGGTCGCGCACGGCGACGCCGAAACGGCTGTTGGCGGCCGTCGGCAGCGGATCGAACGGGAATTCGGCGGGGTGGGCCAGAATGCCGTATGTCGCGTTGCGGTAGGTGACGAACGCCGAAGGGACGGGACACCGGAACGCGAGCGTGAGGTAACTTTTGTCGGGGAACCGTTTCTCCTGCCAGATCAGCGGCTGCCAGATTTCGTCGGTTCGTTTCGGGGCTCTCCCCGCAAAACCGGTGAATCCGACCGAATACCAGCCCCCGGTCTTCGCCGTGAGGCGGTAGGTGAGCAGGGGCCGGCCCGTCGCGGTGTCGGCCGTCAGCTCCGCCGCGATGCTGAAAAGGTCGTTTTCGGGGTAGCCGAAAGTGACCTTGTCCGTTCCTTCCGCACGGTGGGAGACGGGGCGGACGACGATGATGCGCCCTGCGTTGAAGAGGTCGGCTGTCCGCGATTCGACGGAGCCTTCGAGGATTTCATCGTCGAAGCCGTCGCCCGACTGATCGGCCCTGCGGTCCGTACGGTTCAGTTCCGGGCGGTCGCTGAGCCATGTAGCCACGTTGTACTGAACGTCGGGGATGCCCGCCGGACGCATTCTCAGCTGCGGGTCCGCAGCCGAAAAGAGGACCGTGAATTCCGGCAGGTAGTCGGGCAGGAGGTGCTGCCCGCCGAACACGACCGTATGGTCGGGTTTCACCCTGAATTCCTGCGCCTGCGCCGGGCGGCACGCTCCCGCCGCGGCCAGTATGATCAGCAGTATGCGGCCGGTCTTGGTCATTGTTCGAGGTCGAATTTCAGGGTCTGTATTCCGTAGCCTGGCAGGGTGATGCCAAACGCTCCGTCGCCGCCGGGCGTGATTTTGCGTCCGGTTGCGGGATCGTCGGCCGAAGCGGTGCCGATGCGCCTGCCGGCGATGGCCGCGGGGTGCACCGTCAGCGCCGTATGCTGGGGCCGTGGCGTGCTGTTCATCAGGATCAGGAATAGCCTGTTCCGGTCCGTCGTCAGGGCCGACAGAATTTCGATGTCGGTGTTGTCGGCGTCGAACAGCCCTTTGACCATGATTGGATTCGCCTGCTCGCCGTATACGGTTCCCGGTTCGAATCCGAAGATGCGCTGCGGACCGACTTTCGGGGTCATGAAACCGCGGGGGAACGAGATTCGGCGGCCGCTCCGCATTTCGGCTTCGGCGAAGACGTAATCGGCGATCCACCCCAGCTGCCACCACGCATGATGCGGGAAGGGACCGGGACCCCGGTCGAACTGGCTCCAGTAATAGGTCGCCATGTGTGTGTCGGGAGCGAGGTGCGCTTCGCGCGCCGTAGCCGCGGCCCGTGCGAGGTCGAGGAAGAGCCGGTCTGCGGTCTCTTCGTACAGCCTTACGAACATGCCGCAGTGGCTGGTGAGCAGGATCGGGCCGCTCTTGACCGCCGACCCGGCGCAGCCGCCGTGCTCGAAGCAGAGACCGACCTGACTGATCTGCCACTCCTGCATCTTCCGCCCTTTGTACTCGATTTCACGGTTGCCCGGCGTCGGATGCGTGTAGATCGACGTGGCGTACATCCGGGCCGTGCGGAGCGCGGCGTCGCGGTATCGGGCCTCTCCGGTCAGGCCGTGCATGTCGAGCAGGGCCTGTACGGCCTGTCCCGTGGCGAAGTCGTTGATAAGGCGCGCGTCGCCGCAGACCCCGGTGAAAGCCCCCTTGTCCACGGCGTTGCGGGCGAACCAGTCGGCGCCCCGCACCGCGGCGTCGAGGTATTTGCGTTCGCCGAGCAGCTTATAGGCGACGACGAACCCGTAAAACGTGGGCCGGAGGTCTTTCAGGTCGGTGAACAGCGGTTTCCCGTCGTGTTTGCCGTAGGCCACGGCAAAACCGCCGTCGGCCTGCTGCAACGACAGCAGCCGTTCGGCTCCGGCCCGGAAACTGCTGCGCAGCAGCGAGTCGTCCCTTTCGAAGAGCAGGATGTTGCCCAAGTCCATGAGCGTATAGTACGTGATGCCGATCGGTTCGATATGGTCGCCCCACTCTTCGACGAATTTTTGCTTTTTCCACAGGTAATACTGTCCCATGGCCGCGCCGTGGTTGGGATCGCCGGCCGGGGCCTGCTGCATCAGTTTGAAGTTGCGCATGTAGGGAAGCCGATCCTCGGTAAGCCGCGGATCGCCGGTCATCGAGGCGAGCATCCACGATGCGCCGATGTCGGAATTCTTCATGGCGTCGCGGTCGGCTTCGACGACTCCGCCCAGATAGTCCTGCGCTCCGATGGTCAGCCCCCTTGTAGGCGGCGGTCCGCCAGAAGGAGAGCGAGTCGTCGAGAATGTAGTCCCAGATCGCTTCCATGCGCTTGTAGAGCGGAAGGGTCGTATGTTTGAGCGCGAGGAAGTTGCCCAGACTGTAAATGTCGTAAACGGCGTGTTTGTGCGCTTCGTACCACCCCTTGTCCGTCATGCTGACGCGGAATCCGAACCGGACGGAGTCTCCCGCCTGCTTTTCGGACCCCTCCTGTCCGAGCACCGGATAGTAGAGCGTCGGGGAGAGTTCTCCCTGCCGGTTCATGTGCGAAAGGCCGCACCGCCACGAGATGCCGTGCGTGCGCTTGCCGCCGGTGTATTCGGAGCGGGAGTAGCCGCTGTCGGGGATCAGCGCCAGCGTATTGCCCGCTTTTTCGGTCATGGACATGATCATCGTGGTGACCGTATTGTCGTTGCATTGACCGGCAGGTGGGGCAGTCCCTGTCCGTACATGTAGGCGAGGTGGAATACGGGCTGGATGTAGTCGCCTTGGAAAAAGCCCGGAACGACGCTCCAGCCGAGCCGCTCTTCGGGAAGTATGGCCAGCGTGGGCGTGCTTACCGAATAGTACCCCTTGCGAGCCGGATAGAACACGCTTTCGATGCGTATGTCCGCCGAATAATCCGGGTCGGGACTCCATGTCGTGCGCAGGCGGCCCAGTTCGTTGCGGGCTTCGAAGCAGACGGTGCGCCCCTCTTTCCAGCCTTTTTCGGGGTAGAAGCGCAGCGCTTCGCCCGCGCGGTTCATCGGCACGGAAGAGACCGCCCTGTTGGAATCCTTGGCGATGTAGTGGAACCGCGCGATGTCGAAGTTCATGGTGTCACCGCCGCGGTTGGTGATCGTTTCCGGCTCCGCCGAGGGCTTTTCGCTGCTGAAGAGTATCGTATACGCTCCGTCGGGCACTCCCCAGCAGCAGCCTTTGCGGTCGGCGATACGTGAGATTTTCCATCCTTCCGCGGTCTGCTCCCAGCGGATTTCCAGCCCTTTGTTTCTGACGGCCAGTTCGTCGGAGGGCGTGCAGGCGGCCGACAGTAGCAGGACGAATGCGGAGAATATTTTGAAGTGCGGTTTCATGGTTTCGGTTTCCGGTTCGAAGTTATGCAATTTATTCGGCAATGATCCCCATCAGGGCCTTGTGCCTTCCGGACTCGGAGTCTTCCGGCCAGAAGCGTATCGAGCGCAGCGTGTGCGGGGCGTCCAATGCAATCGTATTGCAGCTCTGGTGGTTGCCTTCCGTGCGGAACAGGAGGTTCCCGTCGCCGTCGGTAATGCGGTAGTTGCGGATGCACTGGGGCATCACCGAATCGAAATGCTCCATTTGCACGTTCTCCAGTGCGTGGTCGAAATCGGTGTCGAAGAACAGCCTGATTTGCCGGACGGTCCGCTCTTCGCCCAAGTCGATGCGGACCGACGGCGTTCGGTCGTCGGGGGCCGGGATCCAGCCGTTGGGCTGTATGTAGGGCCGGAAGTAGCCGTTGAGGAGGTTTTCGGCTCCGAAGCAGGTCAGCGGCGCGGAGAATTCGAGCGCGATGTTTTTCCCTTCGGGACGGCGCTTTGGGCACCAGAATTCGAACGTATCGACCCCGATGTCCTCCGGCGGAGTCTGCCTGCCGAAATTGGAGACCGCGGGATTGACGGTGTTGAATACCGAAGTCAGGCCGGAGACGATCTCCGAACTCATCGGAATGCTTACGTCGGGATTGGCCATGAAGCAGATGAAGACGTACTGCGGCGCGTCGTAGCACATTCCGAAATCGACGGTCAGTCTGTTTTCTCCCTCCCGGAGGTCGAAAACGAGCCGCTTGTCGGTCGTGTCCGGGGTGTAGTTGCCCCTGCGCGACGAACTGCGCAGTTCGACCGTCAGCCGGGTCGCCTTGTCCGCTTGCACGGTGAGACCGACGGCCGGAACCGGGCCGCCGACCGGGATAAGCTCGGCGGCGGAGCAGTCCAGCCGGAAGCGGGTGCCGTCGGGGCGCAGCCGTTCGAGCGCAAATTCGCTGGATGCGCTGATCCGGGCGTTCGGGGCAGCATGCCGCGGCCGAACCGTTCGCCCGGCAGGAAGTGTCCGGTGCGGAGCAGTGCGGACTGCAGCTGGCCGATACGCTCCCGGCCGATAAGGTCGGCCGGTTTGAGGTGGTCGCGCAGGGCGATTGCGGCCGCCGTGCCGATCGCCTGCCCGCCGTGTGCGGCGGTGCACATGACGCGCGTGGAGCCGTTGGCCACGTGGCTGACGCTGATGATGCGGCCTCCGATGAAGAGGTTGTCCGCATCGGGCATCACCAGACAGCGGTAGGGAATCTGGTAGATGCCCTTGCTGTGCCACTGGTTGCAGGCGCGCCCTGCGCCGTAAACGCCGTCGGCGGGGTGCAGGTCGATCGACCAGCCGCCGAACGAAACGGCGTCGTAGTGCTCGTGCTGTTCGATGATGTCCTGCTGGGTCAGCATGTAGTAGCCCTTGAACCGCCGGCTTTCGCGTTTGCCGGGGAAAAGCCCGACCCATTCGAGCGTGTAGTTCTCCGTCTCCGGGTACTTGCCCGAATTTTTGATGTGATTCCAGACGCCGTAGACGATTTTCCAGAGTTCGAATTTGATTATTTCGGTATCCCGGATCGTGTCCAGCCGTCCGCCGTACTCCAGCCACCAGTATTTGCAGCCGTGCTGCGAGGTGCTGAAATACTCCGGATTCCGGAGCCGGGGAATCAGCTCCTCGACCTCCTTCAGGGCGAATTCGGGAGCTTCGAAGCGTACGGGACGCCCCGTGTCCTTGATGTAGAACAGGATGCTGTGCCCCAGCAGCTCGCCGTATCGGGTCTTGTCGGGCGCGAACTTCTCGCCGTATTCTTCGCGGTCCTCGGCTCCCATGCGGTATTCGGCTCCCGCCATGTAGGCGAGTGCGCCGTCGCCCGAACAGTCGGCGAAAAGATCGCCTTCGATCGTGTGGTGCGTTCCGGTCTGCGGATTGAACGCCGTGACCGATCTGACGGTGCGGCCGGACATTTCGGCGTCGTATACGCACGTGTTGAGGTAAAGCGTGATGTTCGGTTCGGAGAGCACCTTGTCGATGAGCACCATGTCGAACAGCACGGGATTGCCTTCCTGGTTGCGGAAGGTGTTCTCGACCAGTATTTCGTCGATGACGCCCCCTTCGCGCGACCAGCGGTTGTTGTTGCCCATGTGCGAGGTCGCTCCCAGCGCCCACAGGCGGACTTCGCTCGAAGCGTTGCCGCCCAGCACGGGACGGTCCTGAATCAGCGCGACGTCGGCGCCCGCACGGGCCGCGGTAATGGCGCAGCATACGCCGGTAAGGCCTCCTCCCACGATCACCAGACTGTGACGGCTGTGTACTTTCGCCGGTTTGCGGCTTTTTTCGAATTCACCGATAAACATATGTTATTTGTTTTTTGTCGTGAGGAAAATCAGGCCGCCCAATACCGTCAGGACGATACCCGTCGTGAGGGGAACGAGGGTTTCCCCGCCGGACAGGAGCGCGATCAGGGAGATGAAACAGCCCGAAATCGCCGCTCCGGCGCCGATGATGCGGATGCTGTTGTTGTTATCCGTGCCGGCGTCCTCGGCGGCGGGCGCCGCTGCGTTCTCTGCCGCAGGCATCGGAACGCAGACGCGCGAGCCGGAGAGTTTGTGATAGATTTCATAGCCGGCCAGCAGCAGCGCGGGGAAGAGCACCCCGACCAGCATCTCTTCGGCCCGGCTGAGCGAGAAGCCGACGGCCGCAGGTGTGATGAATTTGAGAACGGCGTTGACGGTCAGACTGGTGACGGTCGTGCTGAGGATCGCCCTGCCGTTCAGGTTCTTGGAGAAGAGGCTCCAGATCAGCGGCAGGTAGAGGGGCACTCCGGTGAGTGCCGCCACGCTGATGACGACGTTGACGATGCCGCCCATGTTGGGGATGAGCAGCGCCACGGCGATGGCCAGCACCCCGAAGCCGAGCGTGGAGATGCGGGCGACTTTCATCAGCGTCGTCTCTCCGGCGGCGGGGCGGAGGCGTTTGAAGATATCGTTGGTGAAGACGCCTGCCGAGATGTTCAGCGTGGCGTTCAGCGAACTTGCGGTCGCGAAGATCATGCCGCCGAGCATGAGTCCGAGCATGCCGGCGGGCATCGTCTGCTTGCACATCAGCAGGTAGGCGTTTTCGTTTTCAAGCCCCGAAAGTCCGGGTTCGAAGACGCGGTAGATCATCGGCGGCAGCATCCACAGGATCGGACTGAAGGTATACAGCACGCCGAACAGCACGCCGACCTTTTTCGCGTCTCTGGGCGTGCGCACGCTCGTATATCGCTGGACGTAAGCCCAGTTTCCGCCCAGAAAGAAGAGGTTGTAGAGCATGAACGCGACGATGAACACCCAGTTGTATTCTCCCGCGAAGAGCGTGAAGAATCCCTCCGGAACCCGTGCGAGGAACTCCGGGACGCCGCCCACTTCGCCGAATGCGAGCGGAATGACGATGATGACCGCGGCGAAGAGGATGATGAATTGCAGCACGTCGGTCACGACCACGGCGCGAAGGCCGCCGAGCGAGACGTATATCATGCAGAACACGCCGAGTATCAGGATGCTGGACGAGAGCGGAATCCCGGCGGCCACTTCGATGATTTTGGCGATCGGATAGAGGAAGGAGCCGGTGGTGAAGATCGAGATGAAAAGGAAGATGTAGGTGTAAAGCTTCTGCGTCGAGGCTCCGTAGCGGCGTGTGATGTATTCCGCGGCGGTGAGACAGCCCGTTTTGTTCCAGCGCGGGGCGATAAGCAGGCCGACGGCGAATCCGGCCGCGGCCATCGTGAGCTGTATGGTGACGGCGACGAAGCCCATCGAGTAGGCGATCGACCCCCATACCACGAACGTTCCGGCCGAGAAGAAGCCCATGAACAGCGACAGTCCGCTGATCCACCAAGGGACGTTGCCGCCTCCGGCGAAAAAACTCTTCATGTTTTTGCCGGTCGAGGAGAACAGCGAACCGACGAACATGATGCCCGCCGCAAAGACGGCGATGGTTATGTAGTCCAGAATTTCCATAGTTCAGGTTGTAGTTTACGAACAAAAATAGAATTTGCCGGAAGATATTCCGCACGATCGGCGAATAAAATCTTCGGGAACGATTTCGGGAACGATTGCGATTGCCGGGAGCGGTTGCGGAGTTGCCGGATGCGGGGGCCGGGTGGGGTTTCGGTTCGCAGGCGGAGCCATTGTGCCGAACCGAATTATTGCTATCTTTGCAGGGCGGCCGGACGTCTCAGGCGGACTGCGGCGGCGGATCGCATTATAAATATATATGGTAAGCATCATCGTAGCCGTCGCCGAAAACGGCGTGATCGGCGATAAGAACGCCCTGTTGTGGCATATTTCCGAAGACCTGAAATACTTCAAGTCCGTTACGTCGGGCCATCCCGTCGTCATGGGGCGCAAGACCTACGAGTCGCTCGGACGGCCGCTGCCCAATCGGACCAATGTGGTCGTCACGCGGCAGGAGATGGAGATTCCGGGATGCAGGGTGGCCCATTCGCTCGAAGAGGCGGTGGCGCTGTTCCCGGCCGAAGAGGAGGTCTTCGTCATCGGCGGCGCGCAGATTTATGCGCAGGCCCTTCCGCTGGCCGGCCGCTTCTACCTGACGCGGGTTTTCCATGCCTACGAGGGCGATACGCATTTTCCCGCATGGAACGACGCCGAGTGGCGGCTCGTGTCGTCCGAGTCGTTCGCTTCGGGCGCGAATTATCCCTATCCCTTTGCGTTCGAGACCTACGAACGGCGGCGAAATTAGGTATTTATACCACTGCACGGCTCGGCCGTAATCCCTACCTTTGCAGACGCAAAGGTTTTTTTATGCACATGCCGGACGCTTTTTTTCGCACTGCGCGGCGAATGCAGGCGACTGCCGGACCGGATGCGGGAAGCGGTGCAAATCCGCCGGGCAGTCCGGACCGCATGCGGCGATTCGGTGCCGGCGGAAGGGCGAACGAACAAAGAAAAGAGAAAAATGGCAAAATATTTCGACATGCTGATGGAGGACGTGCGGATGAAGGAGGGCCTTCAGTCGTGCATGAACTGCGGCGTCTGCACGGGCGTCTGTCCGGCTGCCGAGTTCTACAATTACGATCCCCGTCAGATCGTAAACATCGTGCAGACACGCGATGACGACGCCATCGAGGAGCTTCTGAAGAGCGATACGATCTGGTACTGCGGCGAGTGCATGTCGTGCCGTCCGCGCTGTCCGCGCGGCAACACGCCGGGCTATGTGATTCAGGCGCTGCGGACCCTTTCGCAGAAGCTGGGGTTCTTCGTCGAGAGCGAAAAGGGCCGTCAGCAGCTGGCGCTCAAGCGTATCATCGGCGAGAACATCCTCCGCACGGGTTACTGCATCGTCCCGCGGCTCGTCAAACCGGAACTGCACCCCGAACAGGGAACCGTGTGGCAGTGGATTTACGATAACGACAAGGAGATTTACGGTCAGTTCACGCCGGTCTACATGCGCCACGGCGCGGGTGCGCTGCGCCGTCTGGACGAGAAGTCGCTCGACGAGATTCACCGGATTTTCGAGGTCAGCGGCGGCAAGGAGATGTTCGACGCCATCGAGGAGCACTCCGACCGCAAGGCCCGCGAACTGGGTTACGAAGAGGGAGCCGATCAGAAGTACATGATGGACGTCTTCCTCAATAACAGCAACGAACACTATTAGCAGATGATAAAACGAAAGAGTTGGCAGGATTACCAGAAGGAGATTGCCGACGACCACTACTATTACGCCCGCAGCTGTATCCGCCAGAATTTCTTTCCCGGCAGCGAGAAGCTGTTCATCGACATGCTGCGCAACGATCTGGGCAAGGACCTGACGGACGATCCGCTGCACTCGTCCTGCACGGGCATCGGCTACCACTCGGACATCGTGCCGCTCGAAACGATCATGACGGTCGTGGCGCGGCAGTTCGCGCTGATGACCGAAGCCGGGTATGAAAACCTCGTTTCGTCGTGCATCACTTCGTTCGGCGTCTACACGGAGATTCTGGCCACATGGCACGAGTTCCCGGAGACCGAGGCGAAGACCCGCGAGAACCTTTACAAGGCCACGGGGCGCGAATTCAAAAAGCCTGCGAGTCTGGCCCACACGTCGGACGTCGTCTTCCACTTCCGCGAGCAGATCGCCGCACGGGCCAAACACCGGCTGGTCAATGCCCAGACGGGCGAACCGCTGAAGGTCGTGGAGCATATCGGCTGCCACTACGCCAAGATATTCCCCAAATCGGGTATCGGCGGATCGGAATTTCCCTACGTGCTGGCCGGCATGGTCGAGTCGTGGGGCGGCGAGTGCGTGGACTATCCCGAACGGCGGCGTTGCTGCGGGTTCGGGGTCCCCCACCCGGCCATCT
>OGQZ01000535.1_pt1 | contig 32537 bp, 25 predicted proteins | sample 1553321 | NCBI WGS metagenome assembly OGQZ01 (sample SAMEA2579958, study PRJEB22360) | human gut metagenome | reverse complement strand
ACCCTAAGGGAGCTCTATTAAAGTTACCCTTTTTTACCACCGATATGAAAAAGAAATTTTTTGCTAATTTATGGTTGACTTTTCATAGCTGGTCTCCTGTAGTTTGCACATCATTTGCTTAAACTCTGTTTGAAATTCATAGCCTAACTGTTCTAAAATTTTGCTTGAATTACACTCATTAAAAACAGGTATTTTCTTAATTGCATCAGCAATGCTATCTGTTGTATTTTCACAGTAGTATATATACTCTCCCAATCTACTATTACATATGCTATCGCATTTGCTAGATAACACATACAAAGAATGCCCCATATACGACAAAATTTTTCCTGGGAAAGCATTATTACATATATCCTCATTTTGACTTATTAGACTAACGCCGATATGTTTGTCACTCAAGAAATTTGAATAATCTTTTCCCACTTTTGTTCCGTAAAAATAAACTCTTTCTTCTCCGTGTTTCCTGTTTATCAAATCAATTTCACGCAAAAGCCTTTTCATATTGTTTTCACTACCAAAACCTAAAATATGTAATGTATAATTATCTGGCAAGCATTCCATCGTCTGAATAATTTTAAAAACACCTCTATCCTCATTAATAATACCTGTATATACTAATTTAATTTTTTCTGTTGGAAGTTGTTTTTTTTCAATATTAATATCGTAATTTCCATATAATATTGTATATGGTTTATTATTTGCATATTTTTGTGCAAGAATATCATTAGCAAATATATATCCATCACCTTCACTAAACATACTAATTTCAGAATCTAACAGTAATGGATTTGCATATTCCTGTCTAGATAAACAATATAATTCATTAATTTCGGGAATCCATGTAAACCCTATCTTATGATGTGCTTCCGTAATCACATTCTTATAAACCAAGGAATGATATGAAATAACTATATCATCTGCTTTGATATTTTTATATATAAAATGTTCTAACGATGAAATTACCGTACGTCCTCCCATCATTCTTTTTCCAATCTTAATTGATAAGTACGGCAAAAAATATTGTTCTACACAATCATCCACAACTATATGTTCTTGCGCATATACCCCTGCGTTTGCTGCATACTGCAATGAAACTAAAATCACATGATACCCCATACCTCTTAACAAATTAATCAGGCCATCCATGTATACCGTTCCTGCCATATTTCCGTTATTTCTTCTACGTTCAGAACATATCCTGCCATCATAAAATCCAATATAATAAATCACTTTTTTCCCCATAGAAGCCATCTGTTCTACTTTCCTCTTCTTATATAACCAGCAATAAAATTGTAAAATCCCTTATCTACCAACTTCATAATTATAAAAATAATCGTTAAATATAAGCTTACTATAATCACACCATTAACTGTCAACCCCACTACTCCATGTAAATTTAACATCTGGAACAATTTAAATCCTACTATAGTTACTATAGCTAATGGAATGCCATATATTAAAAATACCTCTTTGATAAACTGGAATAATTTTATAGGTAAATATTTTTTATATACAAAAATCAGTGCTATTCCCTTAAAACTATTTGCAACAGCAATTGAAAGTGCAGCTCCCAAAGCGCCAAATTTTCCAATCATAATACATTCCATTATAATATTAATAACAGCAGTCCCCACATTAACTAGTGCCGGTCCTTTCACTCTATTGGCAACAGTCAATCCTACGCTTGCCGTCATAAATGGCCAAATAAATATACTTGGTATTAACAAAATAATAGTCATATAATATGTTATTCCATAACCATTTCCCATCCATAATTCAATAAAGTTTTTTCCTACACATATAAATCCGCCCAAAATAATAGCACATAATAAAAACTGTATCTTTCCCGTAGTAATAATCAGATTGTTAAATCCTTCATTATCTCCGGATTCCAATTGTCTTGATATTTTTGCCAAAAACAGTGTACTTATAACGCTTCCAAAACTATATGCATATCCTTCCAGTGCACTTGAAACACTATACAATGTCACCTCATTGCTACCTGATAATGCTCCTAAAATACTTGGAGTTATACTATATATACATCTTTGTGTTATAATCAATACTGCAACCCACACCGAAAAAGACAAAATTCTTTTTAACATATCATTATCTTTATAAGATAAATCTATTTTAAATTTATGATGTGACTGTATAATATATAATTTGTATACGATAACAACAATTCCCGCAATTGCATTGGCCGCAACAGCAGAATATAAACCAAACCCTTTTATAATCGCAGCAATTGTAATAATAATTGTTAAAACGCGTAAAATGATGTCACATAATTTTAAACTGACAAGGTGTTCGTACGCCAACATAACTCCTGATAATGGCGTAAATGCGAATGCAAATACATTATAAACTGCGATAATTATATATACATTTCTAAGCTTCACCATTTCTTCTGGCGAAAAACTATTATATATATTTCCTAGGAAAAAATACAATACTGTAAAAACAATCAAAAAGACTAAGGCTAACATCAAATAAATTTTAGTAACCAAGCTCAACAGTTCAGTCACCTTTTCTTCTTTGCCTTCAGCCCTATACTGTGCAACATATTTAGCTACAGCTTCGCTAATACCAAAATCCATTATTAACAAAGTTATAATCGAAGTCCCAATACTATAAATTCCATAATCACCATCTCCAAGCTGATGAATTAACCATGGTGTAAATAATAACCCTGAAATAATATTAACTGCTATTGAAATATATGAAACAAGCGTTGCAAATTTTATCTGATATCTACTATTTGCTTCAATATTCTTTTCCATCCATTCTATCCTCTTCTACCTTTTCCCTTAACAGCTTAATATCGTGAAAAAATTTTCCATACTCTTTCCACCACTTAATATCTTTTTCCCACCATTTAATATCTTCTAACCATTTAATATCGTCTTTTTCAAACCTATATCTAATGTGTCTCGCAGGAACACCTCCCACAACGCTATAAGGCTCCACATCTTTTGTCACAATAGCTCCAGATGCAATAATAGCCCCGTCACCAATCTTCACTCCGGAACGAATCATAACCTTCTTTCCAATCCAAACGTCATTTCCTATAATGCAATATCTATCTTTTCCTACATCCGCATGAGGATAAGCCTGTTCTAGTGACCAATAATTCTCCTGCACAAAGCTCTGGTACGAAATACCATTTTTAAAATAAAAAGCCTGACTTGTAGATGCGAAAATCTTTGACGGATGTTCCCCGAAAATAATTGAAACATTGTCAGCTATACTGCAAAAACGTCCAATATCCGTTTTAAAGAAAATTGTCCTATTACCAATATATGACATGTATCCAATGTTGCAATCTGTCAATCCCACATGTGGCATTATAGTATTACTTCCTTCAAAAGTTGTCTTAGTATCTATTTCAGTTCTCCAATGTATATTGCACTTCTTTTTCCTGTTAATTTTACGTGTATACATATATCCTTTTATATAATTTTTTACTCTTCTAAACATTTTGAGTATCTCCATCTTTTCTATCTCTAGTCCAGTCTCTATTATTTGATATAAACCGAGCTGGATTTCCACCTATAATACAATGATCCATAATCGATGAATTTAGCCCTATATTGCAACCAGCCCCTGCTGCGATAATTGAATTATCACATATTTTACAACCTTTAGTTAAAATTGTCCTATAACCAATCCATACATGCTTTCCAATGATTATATCATCAGAATAATTAATTCTTATTCCGTCAGTATTTATGATACCATGTCCATCACCAGTAAAAAACCATACATCCCTAGAAATCATACCATCGTTACCAACAATTATTTTTTTCCCATTCTATTGCAGAAAAGACATCGCCACTTGTTGTAGTAGTTCCTTTTTGTCAAATACAATATTTGCACCATGCTTTTCAACCTCTACCTCTCCCCTCGTCCAGAAAGGCCAATTCTTCAAATTATATATACTTATGCATATATTTTTTAATTTGCTTTTCATAAATTATCTCACCAGTAATACAAATAATTTATACTTTATAGAAATATTTTTATTTTGTAATATTTCATTTTTGTACTTTTTTAAAAATTGTATCATTTTTTTATATTCATCAGTATTTTTCTTGTTTTCTTTTAAAAGTATTCTAATACTTCCACACGCAAATGTCGTAGATTTAGTTAACAATAACTCTTTATATTCAGGCCATTTAACGCATGCCTCTATGTATCTACTTTGATATTCTTCTGCTCTTTCATATGAATTTACAAATGTTCTGGCATACACAAAAGAGGTGTTATCCTGTCTTACTGTATAAAAATATAGTCTTTCATTTGTATGTGCCTCTTTATTTATATTTGAAAGAATCAGACGCATAAAACGCATATCCTCAATAGTTTTGCTATGTGGAAATCTGTTATCACCTATCACTTCTCTTCTAAACAAACGATCCGTCACATGTCCTCCCCATATATCACAATAAATCAATTTTCGGTACTGTTCACCTCCACAAATTGTTTCTTCAATATTATGCGGAGCATTGATTTGCGTCTCATCTGACAAATCATCGCATCTTGCTACATTTGCATCATACTTGTTAATTAATTCAACCATCCGCTCATACATTGTCGGGAATATCCAATCATCATTATCCACAAATCCAATATACTCCCCTGTACAATTATCAAGCGCAAGATTTCTTGCACTCCCCTGCCCTCCATTTTCCTTATGAAACACTCTTACGCGTTCATCTTTCTTTTCATATTCTCTACATATTTGTAAAGAATCATCAGTACTACCATCATCAACCAATAAAATTTCTATGTTTTTATAGGTTTGATTTATTATACTATCTACACATTTTCTAATATAATCATGTGCATTCCATACCGGAACAATAACTGATACTTTTCCCTTATTTTCACTTTCCATGCCTCTGTATCCTTCGCTTAATTCCCTGTCCTAATTGTTTTAATTGTCCATATCGAATATATAAAAAGGTGTGCTCAATATCATCTCCCAGTTTTTTTAACCAATTTACTGTGAAATTTCTATCATGCATCTGTTCATATTGAACATCTCTTATCATATATTTAGGATGACTCAATGGAAATTCCAATTCATAATTTTCAAGTTCAAATATCCGTCTATACCTATGCGGAATCAGTCGTATGTCATTTCCAGAATGCGTGGCGCCTTCAACTACACCAACATTTTTCACTAAATTGACAGTAGGATTTATGGCTAATCGAGATTTTAACACCATAGATGTAGACATGGCAAATTCCCATGATTGTATCATTCTTGTTTTTCGATTATATTCACGGTTTAATTGGCTTTCCACGATATAATTCGAATAGACTCTTATACAACAATTCTTTATATAATAATTTAATATTTGCATAAAATTTTTGTCATCTAAATAGTCATAATCTTTTGAAATTTCTTCTACATCATCCCAACATCTCTTCCATGTTCCCCATCCCCATCCAGAACATGCCTGTGTAAAATAATAACTATCATTGCAATATGGATTTTTTCCGAATCTTTCCATGCCACAAATCATGGAAATTCTCTCATCATACTCATAACGAATCAACAATTCTTCCATATATGGGAAAAAAGAATCCGAACATAAACAGTCATCTTCTAATATAATTAATTTATCCACTATCTGAAAAGCCCAAGAAATAGCGCTAAATTCTCTTGGATCGCAGCTCATATTTATTTCTGAATAATTCCTATATATTTCACATGGCCAATCAATTTTTTCTATAAGTTTTTCCACCTTTTCTCTACATTCCGGCACAGCGTTCTGATCATACTGGTTTCCCTGTCTTGGTCCATCCTGTGCAAGTAGAAGTGTTTCCGGTTTACACTCTAATATTCTTTGTAAAACCTTTTCAGTCGTTTCAGTTTTATTAAAAAAAAGAAAAAGAACGCCAATTTCTTTCTTCATCATCCCATTCCTCCCTATCTTAAAAGCAAAAAGCATAAGCATCTTTTCTTAAATATATATAATAAGTCATACCCATATAAAAAAATATTTTTGCGACCTTTTTTGATTTATTATCTAAACTTTCAAAAAAAATAGGGAAACAACAAATCATATACGGAAAATAGTAAAAGCCTAATCTAAAAAAAATGTCAACAATTACAGAGCTTGTTGTGCACAACTCCGCAATTATAGTCCCATCTACCAAATTAATTATATCTCTCTTCTTGTTAAAAACATTTCTACTCTTATCTAATATGAATATTGCAATTACTATCAATATCATAAAAGTAATAAACGAATATGATTGTATTCCCGAAGATTGAGCATATTGTGAATAAATACCAAGTGGTATTATTCTAAATAATATATTTTTTAACCCTAAAATAATCAATGTAAGTATCATAACAATAGGATATTTCATACTTATCACTTTCTGATAATTACATACAAAATAAAAAGGAATTGCAATTACTGCTGTAAAATGAAACATCATACCAATCAGACATAACACAATATATTTTATCGCTTTTCTTTGTTTAACCAAATCATATCCCCAAAACACTACCAAACTTATAGCTATCGTTTGCCTAATACCTGTAAGGAGCATGAACGGAAGAATAAATGCTTGAAATAAAACATAAGATAAACATATATCTGAAGAATATTTGTATAAAAACCTTCCTAATCCCATACAAACAAAAATAGCAATTGCAAACAAAAAGAATCTAAAATTTGGAATTAAAGATGCAAAGGCTTTTGATAACAATTCATACCCTATATCTCTTGTACTATATGATTCTCCAAAATTCAGCAAATTTGCAAACAACGGTTTCCATCCGTATATTTCATTTAATTCTGGATTAATCAATTCATAAAAATGATTTTCATAGCTCCAAGTATCTGCTCCTATAGTAATATCTCTCATTCCTGATAATAATATCATCTGAATCGAAATAAATGTTATATAGAGTTTTTTATAAGTTTTACCGCCCCTATTTAACAGCAGTACCCCCCATAATATAGTAAAAATTGTATTTAGTACATATATACTCATTTCTTTTTCCTATTTACTGCATCCTCAATAAAATTAAGGTATGCCTTCATGTTCTTTATATCATTAAAGTTTTCTTTTGCAAACTTTGTTGCTCTCATTGAATAAAACATTCTTCCATTATTCAACACATCTCTAACTTTTGAAATAAAATCTCCTATATTGCCCCATTCTGCCAGCCCCCCTCGTTCTCTATTTACAAGTTCAGTACACGCTGTTGTTCTGTACGCAACCACAGGTGTCCCACAAGCAAACGCTTCAGCTGTTGTTTTTCCAAAAGTTTCCTGTTTTGATGGATTCAAAAACACATCTGCAATTGAATAATACCTTGCCATCTCTTTCATATCCTGAACAATACCAACTTCAAAAATATTGTTGCATGTTTTAAATTTACCATTCGAATTTCCAATTACCAAAATTGTTAGATCATTAACGCTTTCTGAAAGTGTAATAATATCATTTAATCCTTTATCCTCATCCCAATAGGATGCTACTGCAACCGCAATATGTTTTTTCATCTGTTTTGGCAACTTTGCAGGTAATTCATCTGTATATTTAAAGCTTTCCAGATCTACCCAATTGTATATAGCTGCTATATTTGCATTTTTCAAAATTGATTTTCTGGCTTCTTTTTCCATCCACTTTGAAACAGCAATTACATTGAGATTTATACTATCAAATTTTGAAAACCACCTTTTTTTATCTCTTAACACTTTTTTTGATGTATCAAAAAATAAGCTTTTATTCCACTTTTTCATTGAAGGACAATTGCCACATTTGTCTTTCCATCTAGTACAATTAGAGTCTACATAGTGACAACAGTGACCTGTAAAGAAAAAACAATCATGAAGTACCAAAACAGTTACTATCTTTTCTTCTGCTAGATACGAAAATAACATTTCAAAATTTATACAATTGCTATGCAAAACATTTAAAACAACCACATCAGGTCTAATTACTTTCAACTCTTTCAAAAGTCTTTGTGTACTTTTTTTTGAAAAGTATCCCTGTAATCCTGTGACACGTGATAATACTGCATGCATTTTTTGATCCATCTTGTTTGAGAATAATTTTACATTTAGATCCAACCTTGACACTTCATCATTAAACTTATTTACATAAACATAGGATTCATGCCCCTCATGCATAAAATAATTATGTAGTTCCTTTACATTTCGTCCCGTACTATCTGCCATCCCATAAGTTGTATTTAATTGTACTATTTTCATATGTTTCTGCTTTCCACAAAAATGTTTACCACCTTAGGAAATAAATAATATACTTCCAAAAGCAGTGATTCTTTAACACTAAACTTTTTATGACGTATAAGCGGATATTCCCTTCTATATAAATCTAGAAGCAATAATCTCTTGCTTGTCTCATCTTCACAACCCTTTGCTCTTGCATACAATAAAATTTCTCTAATGCATTTTTCCTTAATAGAAATCTCCACCAATCTTTCTTCTGACTTATTCTCAAAATATTTAATTCTTTCATCATAAGCCTCTATAATATCCAACCGTAACTTTTTTTGTTTTTTATGCATTATACTTTCTGACTGTTGATAATAATAATATCCTTTTTCTCTTAGCAAAATTATCTTTTTACTTTCATATATCTTTTTATAAGTAAAAAATTCATCTTCATTTATTTTTCCTACTTTAAAATCAGTCTCATCAATTAGATTCTTATGAAACAATTTTCCACATACACATATTTTGGTTTCTCGCGTTTCAAAAGCCCTCTTTGCATCAATGATAACGAAATTATTCTTCGAAGAAAAGACATAATTCTCCATCATTCCTCGAGCAAATTCACACTGTACTAATTTTATATTCTGAGATTCAGCCAGAGCCACCATATCTTTTATCATATATGGTGCTATATAGTCATCCGAATCAACAAATGTATAATAATCGCCATTAGAAAATTTTATTCCAGTATTTCTAGCATCAGAAAGACCTCCATTTTGTTTATGTATTACTTTTATTCTACCATCACTTTTTTCATATTCATCACATATATTTCCACAATTGTCAGGTGAACCATCATCCACAAGTATAATTTCAATATTTCTATACTCCTGCTTCAAAATACTCTCTACACATCTTTTAAGATATTTTTCCACATTATAAATCGGCACTATAACACTAACTAGTGGTTGCATCCGTTTTCTCTCCTATCATACATTTGAACTAACCTTATAAAAATCATTCAATAATCGTTCTTGTACATCCTTCTTGCAATGATTTCTGGCACAACATTCATACGCTTTTTGTGCATATTCAGATATAAGTTCGCTTTTTTTATTTATCAATTCAAGTTTTTTTCTAAGTTCCGCCTTTGAATCAACACAAATAGCAGCATCCTCTCTTTTCAGATAGGTCCAACCTGACTGCTCATTCCAACAATATGCCAATACTGCACATCCGCTGAAAAGGCAATCTATTATTTTCGTTGAAAATGACAATCTGGTCAATAACCGTTGCTTCTTATTTTGTGACTCAACATGCAATGCTATATCAGCTTCACTATATATCTTTGCTAGTACCTCCTGTGATACCGGTCCTCTTATAAAGCTGTTTTTCCCATCATCCAATAATTTTTTTTGTTTTTTTGTAATACGATCCTTGGTATATATTTCAAGTATCATATTTGTCTCACTAACATTTATCTCCCTTAAACATTCAGCTATATCTGCTAATGCTTTCCATCTTTTCATGTAAAGTTTTCCTGCATAAATAATTCTTATTGGATGTTCATACTTTTTTAAGCTAAGATCTGTTTTCTTCAAATCTCCACATTTTCTTAGTATTTTCATCTCACACGGAAAAATCTGTTTATACTCTGTAAGTTGTTCTTCTGATAATGTATAATATATTTTGTACTTTTTTACCATTTGACGAAGCATTCTTCTAACCATAAAACGATTTATCCAATAAAATGGAGAAAATTTAAACTGGCGCAATGAATATTCATCATCTCCTGTGAACGCTAACATTGGCGCACTACATATCTCAGACACTATCTTTTCAAGCCTTAACATCTTACAAGATGCCATTCTCTCAGTAAATATAACATCTGGATTAAATGCATCGATAAATGCCTTCATCTGCAAAATATCATATCGTCCCCATAACCATATTAACTCACGTATAAATCTCAAATAATCGCCACTAATAGATTTTAAAAAAGCATACAGCTTCTTTGGTGCCTCCTCCGCCTTTAAATCCAATGTATATTGAGTAGGCTCAAGTACTTTTCCAGCTTTTCGCTTTGTAATAATGCTCTTTGCCATCATACTGTCCGTTATTTGGAAATATTTTTTGCAACATCTATTATAAGGAACTCCTGGTTCACAATATATGTTAGCAAATTCAGCTTCCATTCCTTCAAACCAATTAGAAGTGACATTATTTCCGTTTATCTCATCATTCCATACTTCGCTGGATAACACCAGTATTTTCATAATTTCTGTTCTTTCCCATCTATCAATATTCTTGGTTTACTCATTACTACCGTAGCATTTTCCGGTACATCAATAGTAACAACACAGCCTGCGCCAATCTTTGCGCCATTTCCAATATGGGCTCCGCCAATAATCTTTGCCCCAGCACCAATTACTACATTATCACCAATCACTGGTGATTTCTCATTCCATCCAGCAATCGTTACCTAATGATATATCTGTACATTTTTGCCTATTATACTATCATTAGATATAATAATTCCATTCAGACCATGTGGCAAAACAGGTCTGGTTTTAAAAAATGCACTGGTGAATCCTATATGTGTGCCTAATGACGCATTATGATATGCATCCATCTTTTTTATGCAATAAGTTCAATAACTGCCTATATTTCCTTATAAAGCTTCTCCATTATCTTATTAGTATTTTTTATATCAAATAATTTTGCTGTCACCTTATTATTACGTCCACAAGCAATTCTAAAATCCGATTTTTTATAGACTTTTTCAATTGCTTCTACCATTTCCTCTACATCAGTTGGATTTTTCAAACAACAGCCACTAACCTCATTTTCTGTGTAATCTTTTATTCCATTTACATAAGAAGATATTAAAGGCAAACCACTCGCCATAGCTTCAAGCGGTGCTATCCCTAATCCCTCACGAACTGACGGATGAACAAAACAATCTGTAATCTTGCACAACTCATCTATATCTGTTCTATATCCTAACAGCTTAATATTGTCCTGAAGCCCATACATTCGTATAAGATGATCATACTCCTCATATAGTTCCCCTCTTCCCACAACAAGATAATATATCTTTCTATTACGAAGTTTTCCCAACGCATCTATGACCGTTCTTTGATTTTTTCTATTTTGAAGTTCACCGACTGACAACAATACAAAGCCATCATCTGGAATATTTAATGATTCTCTCTTCTTGCGGCGATCAATATTGCATTGTTCAAATTTTTCTGTATCAAGTCCGACTCCTGGAATATATACAACTTTATTTGCATAAAATTTCTTTTTTGCTCTGCTATAATCCTCTTTATTAATCGTAATCAGTATATCAGTCCATTTTGAAAAGAATTTCTCTATAGGATAATAAATAATCCAATTTTTCTTAGGTGCACCATCATAAAAATGAAATCCATGAGCAGTATAAATAACTTTTATCCCAACTTCATGTGCGACTGCTCTACCAATCACCCCGCCTATCGGGGAATGGCAATGAATAAAATCATATTTTTTCTTAAGAACAAGTTCCTTAACTTGATTATACGCTTTTATGTCCTGCAGAAAATTCATTACATTTCTCGTAAAATCTATTTGATAATAAGCAACCTTCATTTTAGTCAGCCTATGTTTTAAATCTTCGATTCGTTCTGTCGAACAAGTATTCCCTTCCTTAAAATTGCAGGCCACATCCACTTTATAACCAAGTTTTAAAAGAATTTCTATATTACTCATATTAAATTGATCAATCATAGATGCAACTGATGCCAACATAAGCATAGATTTCTTTTTGCTTCCATCCTCTTTCATACTATTTTGGTACAATTTTTTTCTCCTTACCATCTTGATAAATCTTTGTATTTCCTTCTGTTCTAAAGAGTGACTCTATAAGGGTAATTTTCTGATATTTTACACCTTCGTACAAACTAAATTCATGTGTATAACAGTTATTTCCAAATGCCTTATCAACAAGACCACCTATCTTTCCCGGCATCTTACTGCCAATCCAGACTGCCGGTGCAAGACCTTTTAACTCTGCTATCCTTTTTCCACTAGCCTTTGCAATCTCTTTTACCATATCTGATGTTTTTGTCCACTCTCCATTTTGAGGCAACAATACAACCGAATTTCTGGCATACGATTTGATCAACATAATCTGACATAAAAACTCACACAAATTCTCGATATAAAGCATGCTTCTCTCATTGTTCACATCTAGGAATATCGGTAATTTCTTTGCAAGCTTAGCCAATGTACGATAGTTTCCCTTGCTGCCTTTTCCATAGATCATTGGTGGACGCAAAACAATGACTTTATAAGTATCGTCCGCAAATTCTCGAACAGCCACATCTGCCTGTAGCTTACTATCACCATAAAAGTTTGCCGGCTGTGGAACTGTGGTAGCATCAATCACCTTTTTCTCTCCATATGGTGCAGATTCTCCATAAACAATCATAGAAGACATAAAGATAAATGTCTTTACCCCTTCTCGTTTTGCTTTTTCCGCTACTGAAACAGCTAATCCGGTATTTACTTCATAATATTTTCTCTTTGTTTCTTCCGAAACGTTTCCAACATCCGCATGTGCAATACCAGCCACATGATAGATAATATCATAGTTTGAAAAATCTTTTTCTTTCCATGATTCATCTTTCAAATCCAGTTCTTCAATTTCGAAATTGTCATGATAATGCTTCTGTGCATATTCTATAAACGACTGTCCAATATATGATCCGGCTCCGGTAATCAGCACTTTCTTCTTTGTGTTGAAATCCACCTCTACCGTCTCACCAAATCCAATATGTCCAATCAGTTCTTCATCTGTTTTTCCTTCTGAATAATTGTAACTATTTTTTTTCATTTCTCCGGTTCCACCCTCAACGACACTATCGTCATGGGAAACTTTAGAAATAGTTTCTAAAAAGCATTTCATATCAAATAAAAATGACTGCTTCTGCACATATTCGCCGTCCAATTTCGCTTTTACCGGAATCTCCAGCTCGTCTCTTCCGTTAATCTGTGCCCATCCAGTCAATCCTGGTTTCACATCATTGGCACCATACTTATCTCTTTCTGCGGTAAGCAGGTCCTGATTCCACAATCCCGGTCTCGGTCCAATGACACTCATATTTCCAACAAAGATATCCCAGATTTGTGGCAACTCATCCAAACTATGTGCACGAATAAATTTGCCAACCTTGGTTATGTACTGATCCGGATTCTCCAACTGATGTGTCGGCACATCATGAGGGGTGGATACTTTCATGCTTCTGAACTTGTGTAACTTGAAATACTCCTTATCTTGCCCCAATCGTTTCTGCGTAAACAGCACCGGTCCCGGATCTTCAATCTTGATAGCTAGTGCAATAGCTGCATATATGGGTGATAAAACAACCAACCCGCCAAATGAAAGTGCAACATCTAATGCTCTCTTACCATATTTTCCATACAAAGACTCTTTGCTACAAGAAACTCCTGCATCCTCTAAATGTCCCCTGACACCATCCGCATTCTCCGCATCGTTTTCATCTTTTATAAAAACAACCTTCTTGCCTTCAAACGGATTTCGTTCTGTCGGTTCATTCTTATATGTATAATCGGCCTTTTTCTTTTTTGCAATGAGTCGCATACCAACAAATGCAACACCTGCTGCTCCGGCTACTATTTTCAGGGTTTTACAAAGCTTTTTGTTTGCCATTGCAACGCTCCTTTAATTAATAACTATATTACGCTAATTTTCCTCAAACTAATTTATTATAGCATATATATGTGTATATATCCACATTCTTTGTGTTTTGCCCCATCTTTTTCTTTTCCAGCCGATTATGTCTGACTTCGCCGAATGTCCCATACGCTTTCTACTCATCCGCCACCGTTTTTTCAATATAATCCATAAATCGCATCTCTCTATGATTTTCCCAATCACACACATATCCATCCATGATTCCAAAGTCACGGCAATTCTCCTGTGCCAGAATTACAAGCATAGGACTAGAGGTTCCATATAACATAACCTCTGCCACGAGCCTGTCCCCTGTCCATGTAATGATTACTGTATGTCTCCAGACTCCAAAGCCTTTTGCATTTCCTAAACTGTCTAGAACTTCCGTGTGTTTTTTATCTCTCTCTTGAAAGAATACTACATGATTAATCTCTTCTCCTGTTAATATAGCCTCACGTATAGAATCAAATTTCGGTTGCATAACGTAGGCTCTGCCACGGACTTCTGCAAGACAATTAAATGCAATCTTTGCGACGACGCGCTTATAGGCATTCATATCAATCATTTGGTGCATATTGGAAGTTACCTGACTCTTTTCTACACACAAATTTCCAAAACCGTCAATGCCAGATGGTATCTTCTCTTCCTCACTTGTTGCAGACTGATTTAGCATTTCCTGTTCACATGCTAATGCTAGCAACCGGATTTCCTTTGCTGTCTCTGACTTCAGCTTTTCCTCATCCATTTCTGGGCGAGCTGCCAGATACCATCGATTTCCCGCTTGTCCCAGTATAATTTCATTCTCGGCCAGCCCTTCTTCTCTTATTATCACACAAGTCTGTCCATCAAACGACTTCACCTCCGGCATCCATTCTGTCACCTTTTCCAGATAATGCTCCTTATCCACTTCTTCTGTGTCAAAACAAAACGAAACCTGATGTTTTCCATTCTCCATCTGTGTAATATGAATCTGGTCAATGGTAATAGGCGTTCCCATTCGGATATATCCAAGACTATACATACCATTTTCATTCGATTTCATCACGGAGACAATCTTACTGGCTCCTCCGCGTCTCTTGGAATTATGACTTCCACGTTTTCCCGGACCTACAAACATACGCGGAAGTGTAATTGGTGAATTTCTCGCCAATTTCAGTTCTAATGCCGAAAACAAAGTATTCACTTCATCTGAGACATATCCTTTCGGCAATTTTTGCATCCCACCAATGCACGCCGGAATAATGTGCTCCTGATTTCTAAAATGTGCTTCTGTATCATTTTCTTTTGTATAAATACATAAATTTTCTTCTTGTGTCATATACCTTCTCCTCTTTGTACCTCTCTCTATTCACATATAAATAGAGGGCCCGGCTTTCACCAGACCCTCAAATGATTTTATAATCCAAAATTCTTGACTCTAATGACCTTCAAAGCCGTTTCTTATTGTATTTTGCCATATTCCCCATTAACTTCAAAAAGGTTGCCCTTTGGGACAACCTTTTTGATGCTGATTTTTCTGTTGTCTGCCAACTGTTCGCCTCTCTATATGCGACCTAACTGTGAAATTTTTCTGTTGCTCCCCAACCTGCCAGCCTACGAACCGGCTAAAATGTCAGATTTTTATGGTGTCAGCCCACCCAGACAAACTAATCTGTCTTTGTACTATTATTACATGAATTTGCTTCTTGTATGTCAAGAACATAGTTTCATTAATTTTCTACTTTCCACCTATACGAAAGTCTCACTTTCATCCTCCATATACCAGAAATCGTCCCTGCTAAGTTGTGGAAAATTATCCACATCCACTCCATGATGCTCCTTCAAGTTGCTCAATTGCTGGCGAATAGTATTTACTTCAGAGATAATAACTGTTGCGTCACTATATCGAAGACAGTTTATGATCTGTCTAAACTGCCTTTGGTAATATTTATTCATTAAGACAGCATTCTTCATGAGCCAGATCATGAAAGGATGATCTATAGTAATTCCTTTCCGATAGTTCGAATCTGCACTGCAAAGATATCTTCTGCTCTTGTCATTTGCAGCTTCGCAGAATCTCATTGGTGGGAATAAATCCAGGACCTCCTCTAATTCTTCTTGTTCTCTCTCATCGAATGATATAGATTGTCCTTTTTCATAATTGATTTCCATACGATTATGTTCTTGTAAGCACATATCCTGATACAGATTCACTAAAGCCCTATCACTATAAACCTGTATATAAATATTAACCCTATAGCTTTTTGATAAGGCAGATTCTTTCAAGAAACTTATTCTTTGCTCAAAATAATCCTTCATACAATTTTCCATCCATTGTTGCAGCGGCAGATTTTTGACCGTTTTCCAATCTTTTTGTGTAAAGTTTGCAACAGATTCGATCCACATATATTGGTTTTCCATAAGATCTAGCATCTTATATTTATTTGCAACACCACAAATATATAATCCTACTTCTATTGGTAATTGCGTCACTTTTGCACGACTGGCCTGTGTCACTGGCTGCCACTTATTTTCCAGGAAAAATATTCCCATACAAGAATAATTTGAATGATGCATCCTCGTCAATGCGCCCACAGAAACGCCTTGATATGCACACCTGATCAATTCGTCTCGAGAATTTGATTTCTGATGAACAATATCCGGGCATCCACATTTTTCAAGTAAAACTTTCATTCTCCGACGTTGTGTGTAATTATGATAGCTTCTCCAGATTTCGAATAAACTAACGGATGATTCAAACGGACTCCATACCTCTCCCAACTGTTCTTCTGATTTTGGACACACATCACATTTTTCAAATGTTTCTGCAAGTGTCTCTATAGCTTTCGTATCATATTTCTCCTTGAATTCCTCCCATGCGTAGACATAACTTATATGACTTCCCATACAGCTACTATATAACAGCATTTGAAGCGAATTATCATTTTTTTCAACATGACCTTCTACTTGATATGTTAAATCTTTCACCTGCCAGCAGGGAGTTTTTTCAAAACGTAAGGCATATTTTACAAGTGCACCAGATACTCCTGGCAGTACACGATCCTCTTCTGTATCCAAAGGAATGGTTGTCATTGCAATTTTCGGATACTGCCCACGAACCTCTGGGAACACCTGATCAAACTGCTTTTTCATTTCATCTGTCAGTTCATAAATTTTCTCCCCCTCTACGTCATGAGCTGCTTTCATCATCTCATCATAAGTTTGTCCAATTCTCTCATCATTGTAATACACAGGCACTCTGGAACCACACAGATATTTTTCCACTGTTTTCTTCAGATTCAATGTTCCCAGCTTTCCCGGATTCAGACGTATCGCAATTGAGGTTCCGGCATTCTTCCGATATCCGTTTCTTTCCTGTCGATAGGAAGTTTCGGAATCAGAGTTCCCCCGTTTTGGCATTTGCTCTCTTGCCAAATGGTTCTGTGCCTGGTTCAACAACGTATAGTATCCACTGAGTCCTGTTACCTGCAAACGTAATCCATAATGCTTGTTGAAGTTCGAGTTCGTTGTCTCTTCTTCCCGACGGTTTTTATCAGAGTCAAAATAAAGCGTCGATACCTCCGCATAGTCTCCGTTAAGGAAACATGACAGAAATCCGATTCCAAAGCGACTGATACCATGATACTTTTCTGTTTTATGGTGATCTCTTAAGTCTCTCTCGATTTCTTTGGAAGAATAATACGAATTTCCCACTCTGAGGAAATATCTTTGCAACATTCCCATAGTCATCCCGGTTCCCTCATCATCAATACGGAACCAGATGTTACCATCTTTATCATTCCACTCCGAGAAATCAATACGCGACTCTTCCGGTTTAAAATCAGGATCCATTTCTCCCCGAAGTAAAGTGGCATCGATTGCATTCTGGAGTAATTCTCTCACAAATACATCCCGGTTATCATATAAGTTTTCGCCTGTCAGCAATTCCAGAATCTTTGTCTGATCCATCGTAATGCAGAAATCTCCGCTCGCATATCCAACGGATTCAATTTCATTGCGCAAGATGGCTCTTGGAAATGGAAAATTCTGCTGCCAGTTTTGAGAACAATACTTCTGTAATTTTGCACAATTTCCCAGTTCATCATCAACCCAGTCCAGAAAATTACGAACCGCATGCTCCACTCCGGGATTCATGCATCGGGCTTTATAAGGTAGCGCTTGTGTTGTAGGGGATGCAGGATAAGAAAAGCCTGCAGATGCCTGATGTTTCTTCCACTCTTCACGACTTTTCTCGTTACATTCTACATAACTATACAATACCTGAGGTGCCCGGGTATCATCAAAATCCAACAAATCGCCCAATCGTAACAATAGTGCACAAAATAATGGACTTACGTCATTTGCATGTAAGTAATCCAAATTTTGATTGCCGATAATTTCTGACATATTATAGCCATGTGCCTCACAGACAGTTACAATACACTCTTGTGATACAACCTCCATTGGGCGCTTGTTAATCAGTTCATTCCATGCTTTATTGTTTAATACATCCCCCACCCGTTTAGAATGCAGCTCACGAAGATACCTCTGTTGCATATCCTTCGTCCACTCTTCTGCTGGGCTCCCCAGAAATTCCGGATAATATTCTCTGAGAAAATTTTTACAGGTCGCTGTATCCTCATACTGTTCTTTCTTCTCTTCCTCTGTGTAAACCATGCCCACATCATGCAGACTTGCAACCAGAATCAGCAGTTCCAGTTCCCCTACAGTGAGATTACTAATCTGATCTCCCAACAATCCACCCATGGCATCCAATACATTTAAGATGTGTGTTTCGTCATGTAATGTATAATTTTCAAACGTTCTACGAACATCCTTCAAATAATTTGCTGCATACTCATAAACGTCTTTTACCCATATGCATCTTTCACTTCCGGCATCCGCCTTCTTCTCATATTCTTTCCATATTGCAGTTTCATCTAATTTTTTTGAATGGACCATGGTATTTCCTTCCTTTGTTTCTTATAAAATTACTGTCATATGTGATGTGTTGATATTTTATTGTACCATAAAACACTACTGTTTTCTATTAATATCAACAGCAATTATATAATTCAACCGATCAACTTTCCATCGATTAATTTGGTAACGATAATTGGAAATTATCAAGTTTAAATAATCATATAATATTCGGATTTTGATGAAAGGATAATTTTATGAACAAATTTTATAACTTATTTGACAATAAAGCAGCATTATATGCGGCTAATCGTCCAAGTTATTCTCATCACGTATTAGAATACCTGCAAAAGAATTTAGGATTTTCATCAGCAGCACTTGGTGCTGATATTGGGTGTGGCACCGGTCAATTAACTAAAATACTTGCTAAATATTTTAACTCAGTATATGCAGTAGAGCCAAATACTTCTATGATGCAAGAATGTCAAAAATATTTGCAGAATTACAAAAATGTTCATTATATATGTAACAGCTCAGAAAATACTAATATTGACAGCAATAAATTAGATTATATATCGGTAGCCCAAGCTTTTCATTTGTTTTATACTTCAGAGAGTTTGCAGGAATTTAAAAGGATTTTAAAACCAAATGGATATTTGATTATTATTTATAACATGAAAAACCATACATCAGATTTATTTTTAAAAAATGAAGAAATACTCTTAAAATATTGTCCATTATATAAAAGAGAATTTCATGCAACGGAATTTGAACGTGATTCTTTTCAAGAATGTTTTACAAAAGATTCTTATCAATATCATTTTTTTTCAAATGATAATACAGAATACCTTGATCATGATACTTTTATTAATCGAACACTTTCTGCTTCATATGCGATACCAAAGAGCAATCCCTCTTACTCATACTTTGTACAGGATCTGGCGAAAGTGTTTTCTGAATTTTCCGTAAACGAAAAAGTAGAAATGGAACTTAGTACTGTAATATATTCTGGTTATTTGAGGTAAATTTATGAATTCTAACAAAAGCAAACAAGCACTTAAAATTTTGAAAAAAACTCATGAAGAATCTCTGATTCTTAATCCAACAGAAAATATTCCTTTGGACTCGAATATAAATTTAAATTTTATTGAAGGAATGTATATACCCGAAGAACCACGGGATGAAAATAGCAAAGTTATTTTTGCTGGGAGAAAAAATTTAAATAAACTATATGATGACTGGTGTGAATATTTGGATGCAAAAGCTGTCACTTTCAAACCACATTCTGGGTTAGATGCACATATCTCAGTTTTTATGGCATTAGGACAAATAGGTGAAAAAATTTTACTTTTACCAGAAGAAGCTGGTGGACATTTTTCTACATATCAAATATTATCCAGACTTGGATTTGATGTTCAAAGTTTTATAATAGATAAAGAACAATATAAAGTAGATATTCCACGTTCTATGGCTCTAATTAAGAATTGGAAACCGGATTACATATTTGTTGATCGCAGTGAAGGTTTATATTATGAAGATTTCTCATGGTTAAAAGATTTTTCTTGTATAAAAGTATTTGATGCTTCTCAATATTTGACAAATATAATGGCAAAAGACTATAAAAATCCTTTTGATATGGGATTTGATATTATATTAACTTCATTGCACAAAAATTATCCTGGTCCGCAAAAAGCTGCAATTTTTTTTCGACAAAAAGACGAATTATACGAACAAATTATGAATGGCTTAAGCATCTATATATCAAACATTCATCCGAAAGATGTATATAGTCTGTTGCTTAATTTACCATCAAAATCCGAATTAAAAAGCTATTCTCAGAAAATGTTATCTACAACCCGTCTTTTAGAAAAAAATCTTTTGCAAAATGGACTTCCTGTTGTAAAACGAGATTTCCAACGCACTTGGACACAGCATTTGTGGTTGCGCCCAAATAGCAAGGTGAAAACGTATGAATTTTTCCGCTTATTGGAGAAATTACATATTTTAACAAATTATCGTCTTCTCCCCTATAATTTAGGGTATGGATTACGGATTGGAACAGCTGCAGCAGTTCGACAAGGATTGGATGAAGAATCTGTTCCAGCACTTGCTGATCTTATAGCAAAAGCATATTACCAAAATTTTTTAAATGATGCATTAAAAGAATCAGCCCGCACTACTATTACTTCAATCAAAAAAAAATAGAATCTGTTTTAGAGTTGTTTTTTGGGGGCTTTGCCCCCAGTTGATAAAATTTTAGTTTACCTTGTACTATTTAAATTTTATTGTAAAATTATCGGATAAAATTTAAGTATTCTGAACACAATGTCCATTGCAGTTATATTATTTTTAAGATATTCTATAAGTTTTTTTTCCCGAACATAGTTCCCCTGAGGATTATATTTTTTATTTAGGTTTGTAAGTTCATTTTGAAAATTATTTCGGTAATTATCCAAATTTATACGAACTACTTCTGAATTATTTCTGTGTTGTATTATATGAACCAAAGTCTTCAAAAACTCAGCTCTAAATTCACCATAAGTATTTCCCCATTTTTTATAAATATTTTGTGCTTGGTTCAAATTATCTTCTGCTTCTTTCAAATACTGCTCAAATCGATAAATATCGTTTCTGCTTAATGCATAATATGCATATAAAGCAAATGCTTTTCCTTTTTGTGTTTTACAATAGCCTTCAAATACTGTAATATTGTTATCCTCTGCATATTTTTCAAATTGATTGTATTGATTCAATATTTCAATATATTGATCGGCATCTGTACACAACATCAATTCAGCTTTACGAACTTTCAGGGTTCTGTATTTTTTCTTACCATCTGATTGGAACTTTTGGATGCAGAAATCATATTGCGCTAATGCTTCTTTCAATAATTCTTGCATGCTATTATTCTGAATCAAATCCGGTTTTGGAATAATGTTTTGATCTATATCGTTATATTGTATGCATCCCCAGATTCCTAGTTGATATAAAATATCATATTGAATATAATAAGCACGACTCAATTCCAATTCTAGCAGTTGTGAATGATAACCAATATTTTTGTTTAAATATGTATACCCAGAGATAATATTTTTATATCTGGAATATTTAATCTCTCCTTTCAGAAAATAGGTTCTTTCATAATCCGCTACAATTCGTGTTGCAAAATGCTCATCTTTCTTTAATTTTTCTAACTGAGGATTTGAAATTAATTCTTGTAATAATGTTTCCCAAGCATTAAGTGAAAAAGTTCCATGTTCCATACATATATGCTCGCGCCAATAGTTTATTTGGAAAAGAATCGATGAATTCGTACATTCAGATTCCATGCAATTTAACATATCCAAATATTCATCATCACTTCCTCCATGCTCAGCTTCAATAATTTTTAATTGAATATGCCAAATGTCTTTATTTATATCGTGACTTTCTACATAAGGGTATAGAATTTTTTTAGCTTCCAGCCAATTACCATTATATATATAAATTATTCCAAGTTCTTGACGAAAAATTTCTTTTTTTTCTGGAACAATTGAAATCTCAGTCTCTACAAGATTCAATATATATTGTAGATGATATGCAGACAACGTATTTTCAAAATAAGTAATTCTTTCGTTTTGTGAAAAATCTTTACAAAACGAAGAAGAACATAATAGAAAAAAAAGCCATTTTTGAGGCATATTTTCTTTGCAATGAAGAAACATCTTCTTTGCAATAATACAACTTTCTTCTTTATAATACTCATTGTGTATTAGTCTTTTTCTATACTCTTTCGCTAAATCTTCATTAAAAATATATGCGCAATGCATAAATGGAAAAGGTGTCAAAACACGGTTGCGAACATAATACCGTATGATCAAATTTTCTTGTAGTAAGGAAAAAGGTGAGTATTTCTTTTTCCAAAGCTGATGTAACTCCTTTTTTGTAACATATCCATTATACATTCCCGCAAATATTGCAATTATCAATACAAAAATTTTCTTTTTATTTTGTCTAGAAATTGTGTTTTCCTCATTAAATACAAAATCATTTAACAGAATAACAATAGAATTATTTTTTCTATTTAAAACGATATTTTTCATATATTGTTGAAAAAAAGAGTTATCAATTTCACAAATATGTCCTATTAACTCTTTCTCTTGTTTAAAATGTTCGCGTAAAATACTTTCTTCAAAATTAATATATGATTTTAAATTAAATATATTATTGTTTTGGCTAAAAAATCTGTCTTTAATATAGTTATACAAAGCGTTATTTCGTTCTGTTTCTTGATAAAGAAAAATAATTAGGAGTTTGTTATTTGTACTTTGAGTCTGCAGAATTAGATTCTTTACTCTATCCATAATCTCATTTATAAACGAAATCGTGTATTTTTGCATATTATCGATAATTATAAGTTTGTCCTTTTGTTTTCTTGCACGTTGCAAATAATCTACCAAGGCTGCTTTATCATTTACACCATCAAAATATATAATTCCTTTTTGTAATTCCGAAAATATGTCATACAAATCTTTATCACTTGCAATTGCATTAAGCAAAAGCATAACTGAAGTTGTTTTCCCTCCACCAGCAAAGCCTGAAATTAAAATCATATTTTGTTCACTGTTTTTTAAGATACAGATTGCAGATTCAATGAAATTAGATTGTTCATTCGTTTCGAATAAATTATTTGGGTTATAATTTGTGATAGCACAGCTAGAAAATGGAGTATGCATACATGATACAAATTGATAAATTTTCTGTTTAAATATTTGTAACCAAATCAGTAAATACTTCCTTAATTGAATAACATATGAAATAAACGCAAGTACAATTGTTACAGTTGCACTTATTAAGCTCCCATATACGTTATCCATTTCAGAAAATTTTTGAAAAATGCAAAGTATTAAATTATAAATGCCATATCCAATTCCCACAAGAATAGCAATGTATATAATATCAATGAAAGCATTGCAGAATTTTCGAATATAAGTATTTTTTTCTTTTGTATATCTTTTTCTTTTGTAAATATTCATAGTACCTCATAATAATAATAAATTATTTATTATTCTGATAATTTCCAATTATCGTTACCAAATCCATCATACTATTTTTTTCATTGTTTAGCAAGCTGATTATAACTAATTTTGTAAATTTCTGTCGAATTCCATTTTATTTCTTGGATGTTTCGTCCTCAAAATTTCTTTTTCTTTCTCCGTAGTCACGTATGTATATATTTGAGTTGTAGTTATAGATGCATGTCCCAACATTTTCTGTATATATCTGATATTTACATCCTCTTCCATCAAATATGTCGCAAAGGAATGTCGGAACATATGAGGTGTAATATTTATATCAACATTTATCTCATTGGCATATTTATGGATCATATTTCTGGCTGATTGCGAGGACAATGCATTTCCATATCGGTTAACAAAAAAATATCCGCATTGCTTTATCTCATCCTCAAAGCATTTTTTGTAAATTAATAATATCGCCAATACATCGCTATTTCCTATCTGGATATATCTTTCTCTTCCGCCCTTTCCCTGAATACATAACACGCCATTATTCAAATCAACATATTTGTTCTGCAAATGACAAAGCTCTGATATACGAAGGCCGGTGGAAAATAGTGTTTCTACTACCGCGATATCCCGCAATATAATTTTTCTGCGCCATTCAGAATAATCATTCATTGTTCGTTCCTTATAAAGATGACTTAGCAATTGTTCAATGATATCTTTCGGAATTATTTTTGGCAGAACTAGTTCTTCTTTGAACTTTGTTTTCACCTTATGAAAAGGATTTATGTCTATTATTTCTTCCTCCTCCAAATAGTGAAACAATGCCTTTACACTGGCAATTTTTCTTTTTACGGTTTTTTGTTTATATGTGCGATGGAGATACAGAAGATATGCATTCAAGCTCTCCTTATCCGGATTTTTTACACTTTCTCCAATAAGCCCAATAAACTGCTGAAGATCCGCTTTATATGCCTTTATGGTCTTGTCATCAAGTTCCTTTTGAAACTTGCAGTAATCTAAATATTTATTCGCTTCTTCTCTTAAAAGCATCGTAACTTCCTCCTGCTTTTCCAACAATGATAAAGTTTTCCCAAATAATAAAGGGGCAGTATGCTCTACTGCCCCTCTAGCTACCATATTAAATTATGAAAATACTCTTTCCACAAATCCTAGCAATCTTTTTTCTTTTCCAACTGATAAGACGGCACCAATCGTTTCACTACCACCTTCATCTGCGGATCATCTTCATATGCCGTCTTCTTCAAGTCTTTGAGATGTTCAAAGAACTCTTCCTGATCGAATTCAATCGGTTTGCCAATGAAGATCAGATCATTCTCTGTCTTCTGCAATCCCTCTTCTTCTTTCAGGCATTCTTCAAACATCTTCTCCCCCGGACGTAATCCGGTATAAACAATCGGAATATCCACATCCGGCTCATATCCGGACAATTTGATCAGGTTTCTTGCCATATCATCAATTTTTACCGGCTCTCCCATGTCAAGAACAAAAATCTCTCCACCCTTGGCATAAGCTCCTGCCTGCAGCACCAGAGATACCGCTTCCGGAATGGTCATAAAGTATCGGATGATATTTTTATCTGTGACCGTAACCGGACCGCCCTCTGCGATCTGTTTTTTGAACAGGGGAATCACACTTCCGTTACTTCCCAATACGTTTCCAAATCGTACCGCCACATAATTGGTTTTTGTAAACCGATGCTGCATTCCCTGAATGATCATCTCACAGATACGCTTGGATGCTCCCATGATATTCGTTGGATTCACGGCTTTGTCTGTAGAAATGAGAACCATGCGTTCCGTACCGGTTCTTCCTGCCGCCATCGCTACATTATAAGTTCCAAATACATTGTTCTTGATGGCCTCATTCGGGCTGTCTTCCATAAGTGGCACATGTTTGTGTGCAGCTGCATGAAAAACGATTGCCGGTTTATAATCTGCAAATACGGTATCTACCCTATGCGTGTTTCGCACCGATCCAATGAGTACGACCAGATTCAGCTTTGGAAAGTTCTTTTTCAATTCCTGTTGAAGATCATAGGTAGTATTCTCATAAATATCGAAAATGATAAGCTGCGCCGGATGATGCGCTGCAATCTGCCTGCAAAGCTCGCTACCTATAGAACCGCCACCGCCGGTAACCAACACGACTTTTCCTGCAATATATCCCATCACTTCATCCAGATTCGTCTTTACCGGTTCCCTTCCGAGGAGATCTTCAATCTCTACCTCACGGAAATTCGATACGGCTACTTCTTCATTAACAATCTGTGCCATACTCGGCAGAATCTTAATCTTACATCCGGTGTTCTTGCAGAGCTCCAGGATTTTCTTTTTTCTTGCTCCCGGAAGATTCGGAATTGCAATAAAAATCTCCCGCACACCATACTTTTCGGCAGCCCATGGAATTTTGCTGTCATTTCCCACAATCGGGGTCCCAAGGATCTGGCTTCCGATCTTATTCTGATCTGCATCAATGACACAAGCTACGCGGTTACGGATCTGCGGACTGTTCTCCATATTTTTGATAAGAAAGTATGCGCTGTCTCCTGCACCGATCACCATCGTCGGAACTACCTTTCCCACACTGATTCCAAGGTAATTATGACGGATAATACGCAGTCCACGATACACAAACCGGCTCCCGGTAATCAATGCCAGTAAAAAGAAGAAATACAGGATGTAATAGGAACGCGGCATATTCCATTGCAACATATGCATTCCCAAACTTTGCAATGCTGCACTGAGCAAACACGCTACGACCACATTTAACAATTCCTGCACACTTGCATATTTCCATAAACTATTATACAGATGCATGATTGCAAAAATCACAAGCGTGACACATATATTGATCCAGAAATAGCGAACTGCAGTCTCCAAATATGGTATGCACTGCTCATTTTTTAAACTGAATTCAAATCTTGTCCAAATAGAAATGATTTCTGCCAAAAACACTGCCAGAATATCATAAATCAATAATACAGCAATTCTTATATATTTCGCCGTTTCATTTCCGTTCGATTTCTTTTGTAACATAATATATTTTTATCCTATGCTTTCTTATTTCTTTTGATTTTTACGCTGTTTTCTGGATTGTTTCTTGCTTGAAGCTTTCTGTTTTCCATTTTTGTTTTCTGCCTTAACACTTTCATTAACCGGCGCGGCATCATTCTTCTGCTGCACCTCTGCATTGTCGTTCTCTGTTGTCTGTGTATCTTCTGCTTTTACAAACAGATTTTCCTTTGTCACAAGCATACGGTTGACTGCCATGCCAAGACCAAGCATTCCCCAGAATACCGGAGCCGTGCATACGTTAGAATCATTGGCAACTGCTGCGATCACATACACGAGAACTGCTGCAAACAATCCAAATCCAACCCAGCTGAGATGTTCGTGCAAATCGACTCTGCGATAAATCCGAACGGAACGAATGATATACCACAGTAAAAATCCAATCAATGCCAACGTTCCAAACAATCCGGTCTCCACCCACTGCTGAAGATACCAGCAATGCGCTTTTACATCATAATTGTTAAATCCATAGATATATGCCTGACCAAAATAATCATTTTGTGGACGCTCCAGCAAATAGGTATTTGCTCCTGATCCTACAAACACATGCTTTCCTAAAACCGGTATGGTCATATTCCAAATATGTCCACGGGAACTCATCGCATCCTCTTTGAACAGATTGGACTGTTTTACCTTTTCATATTTGACAAGTTTTCCTGCCGGATTGAGGAACTCATATCCATCATCATCGGTTTTCACAAAATTCCAGGAAATACCATCAACATACACACTGATTCCAGCAGTCTGATCAAACATTACCGGCTGTACCTGCACATTTGCAAAACGCTCATCATCGATGGAATAAGTCTGTGTTCCTTCATCTGCCAGCGTCTGTCCCAGCGGATTCCCATCACTGTCTTTGCACAGAATCTGAATAGTTCCATCTTCTGCGCTATCATAAGAAACTGACAATGCATTATCCCAGATTTTTAATACAACATCCTCGTCATTTGTAGCGATGTCATTTAATGAATACTGGTCTTCCATATGATAGGTACCGGTAATCGTGTTCTTGATTCTTTCCCCAAAAGATGTGGTATTGGCAATCACAATACTTCCAATGATGCCTGCCACCACCAACGCTCCACCTACATAACGGAGCTTTTTGCCACGGCTCAGCAATACCAATACTGCAATCGCAGCACCTGCTGCCACAGCCATCCAACCGGAATCACTTCCACTTCCTTTCAGGCATATGATACAAAGGATTTCGGCCACAACCAATGCCGCTCTCTGCCATACTTTCTTTGCTCCGATAAACAAGCATGCCAACAATGGAATTAACATTCCGAAATAAAAGGACAGGAAATTCGGATTATACAGTGTTGTATAAGAAGTTCCCTCTGCCATATTGAAATTCAAACTGTCCAAATTGCCCCAAAAACTTGTGTTGGTGATCAGATGCTTTCCAAATCCTGTCTTGAAAAAGTCCTTTCCAAAGTACTGGAAGATGCCAATCAACGTTACCATCGCCATTCCAACTCCGGCCCATAACAGAACTTTGTTCACCTGCTTCTCTTCCTGTACATAATTATATACGTAATAGCACAATATCATATAGGCAAATACAGCCCATACCGGCTCAAACAATTCATAGGTGCCTCTGACAACCCAGTACTTATAGCTTGAAAATAATGCAGACATTGCAACAAACATTGCATAAACAAACAGCATATAAAATGAATTTTCAAACTGAAACTGTTCTTTCTTTTTTAAATACCGATATAACATGATTCCGATCATCACAACTCCAAGGATCACTATCGCTATCATTTTCCATGCGAAAAAGAAATCTGTCTGTAACCCGGAACTCGCTGGGAACCAGTCAAATTGCGACAGATTGGCATCATACTCAAACATATGCACGATCAACGGAACAAATCCCATCATAAGTATGATTGGAATCAGTAATGCGTTTGTTTTCTTCTTATTTGCATAAACATTCTTACTCAAGATATTTTCTCCTTCGAATCAATGTATTTTGTATGTTTTTACTCAATTATTTCTATAAGTACATACCTATTCAACATAATACTCTTAAATTTTCCTTTTGTCCACACCAAGAAAACTATAGTACCATCTATGTTAACTACTCTATAAATCACAAAAGAAAGAAGGATTACAACCATGAGATTACCAAACGGATACGGCGGAGTCGTAAAATTATCCGGGAACCGAAGAAGGCCCTACGCAGCGCGAATTACCACCGGCTGGTACCACAATGACAAAACCGGAAAACGTGTACAAAAATTCCAAGTTATCGGATACGCTGCCTCCCGGGCCGAAGCCTTACAAATACTAGCCAAATACAATGACTATCCAATTGATGCAGCTGCCCTGAAGCTTACCTTCCATGACATCTATCTGCGCTGGTCCGAAGAAAAATTTCCGACCACCTCCGCCTCCAACATCAAAGGATACCGCGCCGCATATTCCATTTGTGAAGATATCGCAGATGTACCATTCCGCAATTTGCGCCTGGATGATCTGCAACGCGTCGTCGACCGCTGTGGGAAAAATTATCCCACCCTAAAAAAGCTCCGCATCCTGTTCAATCAGTTATACGACTATGCGATGAAACACGAAATTATCTGCAAGGATTACTCTCCCTATGTCAACATCACCAAATATAAAGACCGTAATCCAAATAAAGCAGAACGCAACCGCTTCACGGCGGAAGAAATAAAAACCTTATGGAAACATACCGATGACCGCTATTACCAGACGGTTCTTATGCTCATCTACAATGGGGTCCGTGTTTCCGAACTGCTTGACTTGAAAAAAGAAAATGTCCACTTGCCTGAACGATACTTCGACGTAGTTGACAGCAAAACAGAAAATGGTATCCGCAAAGTCCCTATCGCCGAAAAAGTCCTGCCCTTTTACACCTCCTGGTACAATGACTGTTCGCACAGTGAATACCTTATCCACACCATGGACAGTGAGCATTTTACTTACCATAATTATTACATCAATGTATTTAAACCACTGCTGCAGCCCCTGAACATCGACCATACCCCACACTGCTGCCGTCATACAACGATCTCAATGCTCGCCGATGCACATGTGGATCAGACCATTATCAAAAAAATTGTCGGCCATGCCGGAGCCATGACATTAACCGAACGTGTCTACACGCATTTGGACATCCACGAACTCATTGAAGCAATCGACAAAATATGAAAAATCGGCATTGTTACTTGTGTGTTACTTAAATTTTTTCAGCAAAAATGTCTCACAAAATATGGTCATATAAATTCAGTTTGTACTACCCCGTTTCTTGTTCGTTGCTTGTACGTTACTTAAGATTGAAAGCTTCTTCAACATGCTATGCTGCAGATACCTGTTTTATCCACTCTGCTGGCAGTATGGTCAGTGGAAAATATTGTTAAGGTAACTGGTAAGAAGTCTGGTAAGGCTGTAAAGAAGACATTAAAGGCTACTATTACAGTTAAAAATCCTGCACTTTCAGTAAAGGCTGCTGACATTGTAGCAGTTGGAGCAACAGAGCAGATTACAGCTACTGTAAAGCCAGCTAATACAAAGATTACATATACATCAGACAATACAGACGTTGCTACAGTTGATGAGAAGGGTCTTGTTACTGGTGTTAAGGCTGGTGACGTAACAATCACAGTTAAGGCTGGTAAGACAACAAAAACTGTTAAGATGGCTGTTAAGGATGTTATCCTTAAAGATGTTAAGCAGACAACAACAACTAAGCTTGTTGCTACAATTGCTGGTAATACAGCAAATGTAAAGGCTTCTGATATCGTTATCACAAATACATACTCTAAAGCAAATTTTGCTGTAAAGAGTGTATCTGTTGATTCTAAGGATAAGACACAGGTTACTATTGAAACATACGTTGCAATGAACGATGGTAAGGATTACACAGTAACATTAGCAGATGTAACAAAGACAATCACAGCTACAGATGGCAAGATTGTTGCTGCTACAATTTCTCCTGCTACAGTTGTAGTTCCAACTCCTGCAAACGATAGCAACGGAAACAATGTGAATGATCTTTCTGCTAAGTTTACAGATGCTAACGGCGTAGAAATCGCTACAGTAGCTGCTGATAGCCAGAACTTAGATGGATTTGCATATGTTGAGTGGAAAGTAGACGCTACAAACAACGGATATCTTTCAGGAAAGACATTAAACCTTTACAAAGTTGGTAACACAGCAAAGGTTACAGTTATTGCTCATACTGGAAAATACAATGCTTCCGCAGTTGAGGAAGGAAATGTTACAGCAGAGGCTACTATCACAGGTGTTGCTCCAGAAGCAGTTACAACAACTGGTTGGAGTGTAAAACTTGGAACTTCTGCAGACAACAAGGCTACTACAGAGTTCAAGAACGTAAAAGAAGCAAAAGTTGCTGTAAAGGATACTGGTGTTGTTGCATACATCCAGAGAACAGAGTCTAACGGAAAGACTGCTAACGCTTCTACAGGTTATACTTTTGAATCATCTGATATCGACGTTATGACTGTAGGTACACCACAGAACATTAAAGATGCAACAGCAATTGCTATTAATCCATACAAGGCTGGAAACGCTTACATCATCGTTAAGGATGCTAAGACAAAAGCTGTTGTAACAACTCTTCCTGTAACTGTAGTTGCAGAGAGAAAGGTTACATCTTTAACTCTTGATAAAAATGCATTTACTTTATCATCAGCAGCTGATATTGATAAAGATGTAACTGTTAAAGTAACTGCTAAGGATCAGTACGGCGAAGAGTCTAAGATTGTTACTGGTGTAACATGCAAGAATGCAAATTCAAAAGTTACAACAGATGTAATCGATGTAACTGGAAATGAAATCAAGGTAAATAAGCCTGCACTTGTTGATGGCAAGGATACTTCTAACACCTACATTGTAGAGTATAAGGATATCAAGGTTACATTTACAATTGTAGTTAGAAAAGCTGGCGTTAAGGCTACTACATATGATTTATCATTAAGCGCTGATAAGGTTGATGCTGTAATTAAGGCAGATGCTACAAAGAACACAACTGTAACAGCAACTGTATGTGGTTATGATGCAAATGGGGTAAAGGTTAGCGTTGTATCTGATTCAGCCGTAACTTGGACTCTTCAGAAAGATGGCAAAGATGCAAAGGATGCGAAGGGTGTTACAACTGGAAGCTCTATTACAATCAATGATACTGTTTCTGGAAAGCAGATGGCAGCAGGTACTTATACATTAAAGGCTTCTTATGATAACAAGGTATTTGTTAAGACTTTCGAAGTTACAAATACTCAGCCTGTAGCTAGTGCTTCTCTTACAAAGACAGAAGTTTCTACAACTACAGACTTAAAAGACTTATTAAAGGTTGTTTATGATGGAAATGAAGTTAAGGCAGCTGATTATGCAATCACTAGCGATGTAACAAGCATTTCTAAAACAACAAATATTGATAAGGTTACTGTTAAGATTAAATTAGCAGCTAACGTATATGTTGAGAAGGAACTTACAATTGGTAAGACAATTGTTGTAAAATAGTTTACTTCAAATACTAAAGTTAATAAAAAGGGGCTGTAAAAAAACTCCCCTGACAGAAAAATCGCCCAGACCGTGAGGT